>Ga0247611_10000228_pt1 | contig 118919 bp, 90 predicted proteins | sample 177DNAGHGhighgp2_FD_192422 | JGI IMG/M metagenome (GOLD analysis project Ga0247611, IMG submission 192422) | Sheep rumen microbial communities from Palmerston North, Manawatu-Wanganui, New Zealand - 1770 DNA GHGhigh gp2 | ecosystem: Host-associated > Mammals > Digestive system > Stomach >... | reverse complement strand
AGTTGAAGTGGAGGTTGTGGCCGTCGATGCCGTTGTGGAGGTGGGTGGTGGTGATGATGTAGTATTCGCCTTGGGGTTGGGTGTAGCGCATGGCTATTTTGGCTTCGGTGTCGCCGTGTTTGGCGGGGGTGACTTGTTGGTAGTAGAGGGTGCCGTAGCGGTGCTGGGTGGTTTTTTTCTTGATTTTTATGAGGTCGTGGCGGAAGGTGTTCTGTATGCTGCGGTACTGTTTGTTGGTGGTGATCAGTTTGTTGAGGATGACGCTGTCTTTGGCGGTGATGGTTTGGGCGGGGAGGGCGGCGCTGAGTGTCAGCAGGAGTGTGAGGAGTGTGATTGTTTTTTTCATGGCTTTGGGTTGTTTGTTTTGGTTTAAAATGAAAGTCCTCCGATGGGTTTGTATCGGAGGGACTTTCGTTATTGGTTTGTATTGATGTGGAGTGTTACCGGACTGTGAATTTTACGGCATCGCCATTGAGGCGGTAGATGTAGGTGCCGGGGGCATAGCTTTGGAGGTCGAGGCGATACTCTTTGGTGCCGCCGGGGATGATGCGTTTGTCGACCATCTTGCCATCGACGGCGTAGACGGTGAGGGTGGCGTTGAGGGGCAGATCGGAGGGAATCATGAGGTAGTCGGAGGCGGGGTTGGGATAGCAGGGAGCCTCGGTGTAGGTGGTGTTGTCGTCGATGCCCAGGTTGTTGGGGAAGATGTTGTAGACCATGCCGTGATCGGACGAGAAGCGGTAGCCGCCAGAGGTCTCGATAGAGTTCATGGGAGCGAGGGTGTAGAAACCGTCGCTTTCGCCACCCCAGCCCCAGCGGATGTAGAATTTGTTTTGGTTGGAGGCAGAGGAACCGGCGATGACAAAGGCGTGACCGGCTGCGTCGCGGCCGGTGCCGCGGGGATCGCGGGCACTGTAGTAGACAGGACGGGCATGGTCGTCAATCTCGCTGTGGAGGATGGAGAGCCATTCAGCGTCGGTTCTGCCTTTCCGTTGTATGTATCTCACGGTGGGGGAGTAGCGGAACCAGCGCGAGAAGGCATTGGGGACATCTTGGCTGAGGGCGCCACTGCCTTCGGCGTCCCAGCCCATGTTGACGGTTACTCCGCAGGCGAAGAGGAGTTTGCCTATGGCGCGTTTTTGGGTGTAGGAGCTGTTGTAGGTAAGGCTGTTGGGCATATTTTCGAATTCGAATTTGTTGGAGTCGACGGCGAATTTGTAGCGGATGGTTTGGCCGTTCCAGGAGAAGGATACGGTGGAGCCTTCGTCACCACCGCCTACTTCGGGGTATTTCCAGAAGTGGATGATTTGTCCCATGGCGGTGGCTACGCAGCCGGCGGGGCAGATGACACCGTTCTTGACGGGACACCACAGGTTGTAGGGGGCGACTTGGTTCCATTTGGATTGCACGAGGACGGCTTTGCTGGAGGGGTCGCAGGTGAAGGTTTGGTTGCGTAGTTCGTCCCACTGGCGTTTGGCCTCGGCGGTGGGGGTGGCTTCCTGGTTTTGGTTTTCGCTGATGAGGGCGACGTAGCTGTCGAGCATGTATTGGCATGCGGGATTGATGTTTTCGGGGTCGAATTCTCCGACGGGAGAGTAGGCCATGATGGGGTCGGTGCAGTCGGAGGCGGAAACGATGACAAAGCCGCCGTTAGCCACGTTGAATGCATACATGGCAGGGACGCAGAGGGTGGGGTTGTCGTATTGGATAGCTAATTTGAGGTTGTCGGCAGTGAGGGGAGCTTTGGCACCCGTGGAGACGGTGAAGTAGTACGCACCGATTTGTTTTGCTGTTTGGAGGTCGATGTTCTCTGCTTTTGCGGTTCCGAAAAGGAGTGCGGGAAACAGGAGGATTGCCGATAAGATTTTGGTTTTCATGTTATTAAATTGTGTTGTTTGTTGTTTGTATTCTTTTTATATGCGGGGCAAAGATACGAATTTTTCTTTATATGTGGAGTTAAAAAATGTTGCCTGGGTGTTGTGGAGGGCTGGGCTTTTTTAGGTTGAGAGGAGGAAGTAGGTGGCAAGCCCGAGGTAGTTGCCCACAAGGTAGCCTATGAGGCCGATGGTGATGCCAAGGACGACGAGGTTGCGGTTGTTGAGGAGGGCTGCCACGAGGGGGACGAAGGGCGGGGAGTTGATGAGTGCCACGGAGGTGACGAGGGTGGTGTCGCCGTCGAGGTGGAGCAGGCGGGCAAAGAGGATTTGTAGAAGGAGTGAGCCAAAGATGATGAAGATAATGTACCACAGGATGTTGAGGCTGTCTGTGAGGTCGAGTTGGCGGATGTCGCAGGCGTTGGCGATGGTGAAACAGAAGAGGTAGACGAAATAGAGGCCTACGCGGAAGGCTAAGGGTTGTTGCTGGCGCTGGTCGGCTTGGCGGTTGGTGCGGCGCACGAAGGGGATGAAGGAGGCGCCGATGGAGAAGGTGGTGAGCAGGAGGATGAGCATGGGGGTGGAGATGGATTGGGGGAAGAGGGTGGAGAGGAGGTAGGAGAGGATGGCTATGGCCAGCGCGAGGGGAAGGGTGAGCCAAGGGGAGAGGGCGGCGGTGTGGGCTGAAGGGGCCGGGGTGGAGGGGTTGGGAGTGGCGGGGGCGGGTTGGGGCTGGGGGGGGGGGGGGGGGGGGGTGAGCCGCGCGGGAAGGAGGCGGCGGAAGACGGGTTTGCCAAAGCAGATGACGAAGATGAGGTAGAGGCCGGTGACGATGAGGTCGTAGGAGGTGATGTAGAGATAGGTGGTGTGGTCGAGGCCCACGCCTTGGGCTATGGCTCCCATGTTGGGGATGCCGCCGGTGTAGATGCCTACGGCTACGGCACTGACTTGGGCAAACTGGTGGGGGTCGGAATGGCTGCGGAAGAGGAAGTAGCCTGCTACGATGACGATAATGATGGCTGTGAAGCCGGTGAGGGCTGCTTTTAGGGCTTTGCCTGTGGACCAGTTGGAGAGGCTGCAGGACATGAGCATGAGGGGTATGGAGAGGGGGATGCAGATGTTGCCGATGAGGTTGTTGGTGTCGAGCAGTCCGGGCTGGTGGATCCAGCCGGTGAAGTTGGCCACCAGGAGTCCGATGACGTACAGGACTGCCATGGGGCTTACTTTGTCTATCCAGCTCCACCGCCGGGCAAGCAGCATGACGAGGGCCGGGGTGGCGAAGAGGTATGTCAGGTATAGGATCATGTGCTGTTGCTGTTGGTGGGTCGATGGGGTGGGAGGGTCACTGTTGGGGGGAGACGGGATGGCCGCATTGGTCGAGTTCTTCTTTCAGGAAGTGGCCAGTGATGTTGTCGGGTTGGGTGGCCAGTTGTTCGGGGGTGCCGGCAAAGGTGATGTGGCCTCCTTTGCGCCCGCCGTCGGGACCCATGTCGACAACCCAGTCGGCCACTTTGATGACGTCCATGTTGTGCTCGATGACAAGAATACTGTTGCCGCGGTCGACAAGGCGTTGAAGCACTTCGAGAAGCACTCGGATGTCTTCGAAGTGGAGACCGGTGGTGGGTTCGTCGAGGATGTAGAGTGTGTTGCCCGTTTCGGGACGTGCCAGTTCGGTGGCGAGTTTTATGCGCTGGGCTTCGCCGCCGCTGAGGGTGGTGGACTGCTGGCCGAGGGTGATGTAGCCAAGGCCTACGTCTTGTATGGTTTTGAGTTTCCGGTGGATTTTGGGGTAGGATTCGAAGAAGGTGACGGCTTCGTTGATGGTCATGTCGAGCACGTCGGCTATGCTTTTGCCTTTGTAGCGTATCTCTAATGTTTCGCGGTTGTAGCGTTTGCCGTTGCACACCTCGCAGTTGACGTAGACGTCGGGCAGGAAGTTCATCTCGATGGTGCGGACACCGGCGCCTTTGCAGTGTTCGCAGCGGCCTCCGCTGACGTTGAAGGAGAAGCGTCCGGGCTTGTAGCCACGGATGCGGGCGCTGGGCAGCTGGGTGAAGAGGGCGCGGATTTCGTCGAATACGCCCACGTAGGTGGCGGGGTTGCTGCGAGGGGTGCGCCCGATGGGCGACTGGTCAATCTCGATGACTTTGTCGATATGCTCGATGCCGGAGATGGATTTGTAGGGGAGGGGGTCTTTGGTGGAGTGGTAGAAGTGGCGGTTGAGTATGTTGTGGAGTGTTTCGTTGACGAGGGTTGACTTGCCACTGCCGCTCACGCCGGTGATGCATACAAAGCGCCGCAGGGGGAGGTCGAAGGTGACATCCTTGAGGTTGTTGCCGGTGGCGCCGGCCAGGATGATATGGTCGCAGCCGTCGATGGGCCTGCGTTGGGGCAGGGGGATGTCTTTTTCGCGGTTGAGGTATTGGAGGGTGAGGGTTTTCTTTTTGGAGGCCAGCAGCTGGCGATGGGTGCCGCTGAAGATGACTTTGCCTCCGTGCACCCCGGCTCCGGGGCCGATGTCGACCACGTAGTCGGCACTGAGAATCATGTCGCGGTCGTGCTCCACCACGATGACGCTGTTGCCGAGGTCGCGCAGCTCCTTGAGGGCATTGATGAGCCGTCGGTTGTCGCGCTGGTGAAGGCCGATGCTGGGTTCGTCGAGGATGTAGAGCACGTTGACCAGACGGGCCCCGATTTGGGTGGCCAGGCGTATGCGTTGCGACTCGCCACCGCTGAGGCTGCTGCTGTTGCGGTTGAGCGAGAGGTATCCCACGCCTACGTCGAGGATGAATTTGATGCGGGTGAGGATTTCGTGCAGTATCTCGTGGGCGATGGTTTGCTGCTGGGGCTCGAGCCGCTCTTCGAGATGGAGGAGGCGTTCGTAGAGCTCGTTGAGGTCCAGTTCGGCCATCTGGCCGATGTTCATGCCGTCGATGCGGAAGGCAAGGCTTTCGGGTTTGAGCCTGTGGCCGTGGCATTCGGGACAGGTGACGGTGTTCATGAACGAGGAGGCCCATTTCTGCAGGGCTGCCGAGCTGTCGTCAGACACCAGTTGCATGATGTAGTTGACGATGCCCTGGAAGCTGTTGCCGTGGTTCATCTCGTAGGCGTCCTCCATGCCGGTGAAGTCGCTGGTGCCATAGAGAATGGTGTTCATGGCTTCTTCGGAGAAGGACTCGACAGGGTCGTCGATGGTGAAATGGTAGTAGCGGCCCAGGTTTTCGAGCTTACGGTAGAAGTAGTTGGAGGGGCTGTACTTGCCCAGCACCTCGAAGGCGCCCTCACGGATGCTCTTCTTGGGGTCGGGGATGAGTTTTGAGAAATCGATTTGAGCCACCTGCCCCAGTCCGTTGCACTTGGGACATGCGCCGTAGGGCGAATTGAACGAGAAGGTGTTGGGTTCGGGTTCGGGATAGGAGATGCCGGTGGTGGGGTCCATGAGCAGACGGCTGTAGTAGGCTGGTTTTGGGGCAGGGGTGGGGATGGGTGAGGGGGCTTGGTATTCCAGCACCATCAGCACCCCTTTGCCTTGCTTGAAGGCCGTGCGCACCGCCTCCTTCAGTCGGTCGGCGTTGCGGCCCACCCGCAGGCGGTCAATCACCAGCTCGATGTCGTGGGTCTTGTAGCGGTCCACCTGCATGTTGTAGGTCAGCTCTTTGATTTCGCCGTCGACCCTTACGCGCAGGAACCCTTTTTTGCCCACTTGGGCAAAGAGGTCGCGGTAGTGTCCCTTGCGGGCTTTCACCAGGGGGGCCAGGATATAGATGTCCTTGTCGTGGTATTGCTCCTGAATCAGTTGTAATATGCGTTCTTCCGAGTACTTCACCATCTTCTCGCCGCTTAGATGGCTGTAGGCTGTGCCCACGCGGGCATATAGCAGACGCACAAAGTCGTATATCTCGGTCACCGTGCCCACCGTGGAGCGGGGGTTCTTGTTGGTGGTTTTCTGTTCGATGGATATGACGGGACTGAGACCGTTGATGCAGTCCACATCGGGCCTCTCTATATTGCCCACAAAATGGCGTGCATAGGCCGAAAAGGTTTCCATATAGCGGCGTTGCCCCTCGGCATGGATGGTGTCGAAGGCCAGACTCGACTTCCCGCTTCCGCTTAACCCAGTGAACACTACAAACTTGTTGCGGGGAATGACTACATCTACATTTTGCAGGTTATGCTCGCGTGCGCCTAATACTTCAATCTCGTCCATAGTTTCGTTCGGAATAATAATGTCGCTTACAGTCTGATTAGTATACTACAATAGGTTCTATATTCTCTTTGGCAGTCCTAAATGCCGTTTATCATGTCGGTGTTGCGGTGCCCTTTGGTGAGGGAGGAATACTTGGTGTCCTCGGCCGGGAGCTGCACTTTGTATGTCCGTCGGGCTTTGTTCTTCAGTTCATCGGTCTTGATCCATGGGTTCAACATCCTCAGCACTTTATAGTTGGTGTTGTTGTTGCGGGCAAAAGTGTAGAGGTTCACATTCTGTCCCTCCAGGGTCACGGTCCGTGTCGGCACAGGGGGATAGAGGTCGCATTGGCGCAGGAAATAGCCGTATTGGCGGGGATTCTTCATGATGGTCTTCATGGCCAATATGCGGTATACGTAGCGCGAGGTCTCGGAGTTGAGCCAGAGGTTATAGTAGCTCGTTGTCTGTTGCTTGTCCATCCGCCGTGCGAGGCCGTTCTCGCCACAGTTGTAGGCCGCTGCGGCGGCAGTCCAGCTGTGGAAACGGTTATAGAGCGCCCTGATATACCGGCACGCCGCCTCGGTCGAGGCCACCAAGTCGTCGCGCATGTCCACCTCGTCGCTGATTTCAAGCCCGTAGTGGCTGCCCGTACTGGGTACAAACTGCCAGAATCCCTGTGCTTTGGCTGGCGAAGTGGCATTGGTCAGCCCGCTCTCTATCACGCACAGATATTTGAAGTCGTCGGGGATTCCGTTGCGTTTCAGGATAGGTTCGATGATGGGGAAATAACGGTTGGCGCGCTTAAAGTACAGCACCGTGCTCGACTGGCGGTACATGTTTACGATCAGTTCGTTGTCCAGACCCTCGCGCACGTAGTACAGCTCCACCGGCACCCGTTCGCCCGCAAAGGAGAGCGAGTCGGGTATCACGGGCGCGTAAACGCGGTAGTCCTTCATGATGGCTTTGCGCCACATGGCTTCTCCGTCCTCAGCTCCCGTCGAGCACATCAGAAATCCGGCCGCTGCAACCACAGCCACCACCGCAATGCCCAGCGTCAGTATGCCAAACCGTTTCTTCTTATTCATTATTATTTACTCTTGGATAGGCCTTTCCGGGGCCGATAATTAAACCTTGCCAGTTGCGTCCGGGGCTGCGCCGCCTATCAGGCAGCGACACACAATCTCCTCGGCCACCTCGCGTTTGCTCATCAAGGGCGAAGTGTAGCAGTCCCCGTTGCGGCTCATGATAGTCACCCTGTTGGTGTCCACCCCAAACCCCGCTCCGGCATCGCGCAGAGAGTTCAGCACGATAAAGTCCAAATTTTTGCGTTCCAGTTTGCGCAGGGCGTTGGCCTGTTCGTTGTCTGTCTCTAAGGCAAAGCCAATCAATGTCTGGCTCTGCTGTTTCATCTTGCCCAAGGTGGCCAGTATGTCGGGGTTTTGCACCAGGTGCAGTGTCATGCCTTCGTCGCCTTGTTTTTTCAGCTTGTGGTCGGCGGCATGCTCAGGCCGGTAGTCGGCCACGGCGGCCGAAAGTATGGCGGCCGAGCATTCAGGAAACAGGCTCGTGGCCTGGGCATACATCTCGCGGGCGCTCTCCACATCCCATCGGCGCACACCCGCAGCGGTGGTCGTAAGGTGTGTGGGGCCAGCCACAAGGTCCACCTCTGCCCCGTGGGCTGCCAAGGCCTCGGCCAGGGCAAATCCCATCTTGCCGCTCGAAAAGTTGCCGATAAACCGCACGGAGTCTATCCGTTCGTAGGTCGGCCCTGCGGTCACCAGCACCCGTTTTCCCTCCAGTTCCCGTTTGTTGCACGATGTCAGCTTTCGGGTCAAAGCCTGCACAATCTCTTCTGGTTCGGCCATCCGGCCTTTGCCCGAGGTGCCACAGGCCAGCTCTCCCGTGCCGGGCTCTACCATCTCCACCCCGGTCGAAAGCAGGTAGGCCACGTTCCGTTGCACGGCGGGGCATTCCCACATCTGTGTGTTCATGGCGGGAGCCATCAGCAGCGGTTTGTTGCTGAACGAAAGCAGAAGGGTGCTCAAGGCGTCGTCGCCGATGCCCGAAGCCAGCTTACCGATAATATTGGCCGTGGCTGGAGCCACAATCATGGCGTCGCCCCAGTCTTTCAGCGATATATGCTCAGTGGTGTGTGTGTTGGTTGGGGCAAAGAGGTCGCTGTAGAGGCTGTTTCCCGACACGGTCTCGAGTGTCAGCCGTGTGACAAACTCAAGGGCATGCGGAGTGGCCACACACCTCACCTCATGTCCCGCCTTCACCAGCAGGCGCACCAGTTGCGGAGCCTTGTATGCAGCTATTCCGCCAGTTATGCCCACAATAATATTCATATCGGTATTGCGTATAGAGTTGAAAACTGCAATAGTGATGTGCCGACCACGCTGGCCTGTGGCCACCCCTCTCGCCATGGGAACTGCCCCGTTGGCTCATACGGCGGGGGCAACCTTTTGCCTACCTTCTGGCACCATTGTTGGTCGTTGCGTCCGGTGGCGCTACTCGGCCTGGGCAGCTATCACGGCCTCTTCCATGGCCTCCATGCGTTGCTGCTCCTTGTCCTCCTTGGCGGGGTTGCGGTAGTAGAGCTCGTGGTTGAGGTATTCCTCGGTGGCCACCAGCACGGGTTTGGGCATCTGCTCAAAACGGCGCACCACGTCAATCTGCTCGCGGTTCTCGTAGTATTCGTCGATACCGTCGTTGTTGTTGGCAAACTCCTCGATCTTTTTGTGCAGCTCCTTCTTCTCCTCAATCGCGATTTGGTTGGCGCGCTTGGTCAGCACGGCCACCGTCTCGTAGATGTTGTTAGTCATCTGGCTGAACTCGGCAGTGTTGCGGGTGATGGTGGTGTTGGGAATCTTCTTTTTCTTCTCTTCCATGGGTTGTTGCGAAAATTATTGTTTATAAATTTATTTTTCAGTTGTTTGCCGGCCGCTGTAGGACGTCAGTGCCTTGGAGCCGGGCTGGGATTGCTCACTTTGTTTTGTCTTGGTCGAGGGCTGCTATGGCCGCGCGGGCTTTGGTGTAGTAGTCCTGGGCCTTCTCCAACCGTTTGGAGTCCTTGAACAGGGTGGCGAAACGGTCGAAATCGTTCACCACCTGCTGCAACCTCTCGCGCATCTTGCTCTCCTGGCTGTTGATGCCGTATTCATATCCGCTGGCAAGCATGTAGTACATGGCTTCCTCGCGGAAAGGCGAGTCGGGGTAGTTGTTCAGGAAGGCTTGCAGCGACACATAGGCCGCGTTATAGTTCTCGGTCAGATAATAGCCGTAGGCAATGTCGTAGTCCTTGTGCATCAGTTTGCCGCGCAGTTCGTCCAACCGAGTGTTTATCTCGGGCACATGGACGCTGGTGGGGTAGTGATCCACATACGACTCATACTCCTGAATGGCATCTTTCGTCAGCTTTTGGTCCAGGAAGTAGTCGGGCGACTCGTTGTATTTGCATGTGGCGGCCATATACAGTGCCTCCTCGGCACGGTCGCTGTAGGGATAACGCTTGTAGAAGTTCTTGAACTGGTAGCCTGCCGAGTAGTAGTCTTTCTCTTCCATCAGGCACATGCCGTAGTACCACGAGATATTCTCGGCATTTTCCTTGCCGTGATAGTTCATAATCAGATTCTCGAACAACTGGATAGCCCGTGTGTAGTTCCGCTGCTCGTAGTATTTGACAGCTGCCGCGTACTGGGCATCGAAATCGTGACCCTTGAGCAACTTCTCATAGTTGCTGCAAGATGTTATAATAATGGTAGTTAAGGCGATAATCGCTATTTTCAATGCAGTTTTCATAACTTGCAAAGATACACTTTTTTTTGCATTTATTGCCCCTTTAATAGAATTTAATCATTAAACGAGACCAATGAACCCTGCCGCACGAACCGCCCGGGCATGGCTGGCCGCAGGCTGTAGGCGACGAGCCGGGCAGTCGTCGGTTCGCTCCTAATCTAATGCTTGTCTTATTGTTAGTTTCCATTTAGTTTCCATTTAGTTTCTATTTAGTTTGCATTTTATTTCTCGGAAAGAAATGAAGAATAGGACAACTGATGTGGTTATGCCGGAAATGGAGCGGGCGCGGGGCGGAAGCGGCGACGGGGTGGGGGGTCTCAGCAGGTGGGACAGGTGGAGCGGAGGGCCTTTGGGCGGCGTCCGATTTCTAAAAAAAGGGAGTTCGTGGCGGTAAAAGTTGAATTATCCAATTTTTATTTGTATCTTTGCTTTTTATAAAGTGAAAAGAAGTATGGACACAATCATTATCTTAGATTTTGGTTCTCAGTACACTCAGCTTATTGCCCGCAAGATACGCGAACTGAATATTTATTGTGAAATACACCCTTTCAACAAGGTTCCGGCCTTGACGGAAGATGTTAAAGGCGTGGTTTTTTCGGGAAGCCCGTACAGCTGCAATGCCGCCGACGCCCCGGTGCCTGACATGACGGGCATCAAAGGGCGGCTGCCGTTGCTGGCGGTGTGCTACGGGGCTCAGTATCTGGCCAAATATGGCGGCGGCGTGGTGCAGCAGTCGGCTACGCGAGAGTACGGCCGGGCCAATTTGCAGTTCATTGACAGCAGCAACCCCCTGATGCGGGGTGTGCCGACGGGCAGCCAGGTGTGGATGAGCCACGGCGACACAATCGAGCAGCTGCCAGGGAACTACCATGTGATTTGTTCGACGGACAGTGTACGGAATGCTGGCTATCAGATTGAGGGCGAGCAGACGTATGCCATACAGTTCCACCCCGAGGTGCACCACTCGGTTGATGGATTGACGATATTGAAGAATTTTGTGGTGGATATTTGCGGCTGCGACCAGTCGTGGACGCCGGAGTCATTTGTCGAAACCACTGTGGCCGAGTTGCGCGCCAAGGTGGGCTCGGACAAAGTGGTGCTGGGCCTTTCGGGCGGTGTGGACTCGACGGTGGCTGCTGTGTTGCTGAACCGCGCCATCGGCCATCAGCTCCATTGTATCTTTGTTGACAACGGCTTGTTGCGGAAGAACGAGTTTGAGGGGGTGTTGGAGTCGTATCGCGACATGGGGCTGAATGTGAAGGGCGTGGATGCCAAGGACCGTTTCTACAGTGTGCTGGCCGGAGTGACCGACCCGGAGAAGAAACGCAAGGCAATAGGTAAGACCTTCATCGATGTGTTTGACGCCGAGGCTAAGCAGATTACGGATGCCAAGTGGCTGGGGCAGGGGACGATTTATCCCGATGTGATTGAGTCGAGCTCGGTGAAGGGGCCGTCGCAGACCATCAAGTCGCACCACAATGTGGGCGGTCTGCCCGATTATATGAAGTTGCAGCTTGTCGAGCCGCTGCGCAGTTTGTTCAAGGACGAGGTGCGTCGCGTGGGCAGGCAGCTGGGCATCAAGAATGAGCTGATTGGACGCCATCCTTTCCCCGGTCCGGGTCTGGCCATCCGCATATTGAGCGATGTGACGCCGGAGAAGGTGCATATACTGCAGGAGGTGGATGACATTTTTGTGCAGGGCTTGCGCGACCACGGCCTGTACGACCAAGTGTGGCAGGCGGGCTGCATGTTGCTGCCTGTGCAGTCGGTGGGCGTGATGGGAGATGAGCGCACGTATGAGAGTGTGGTGGCGCTGAGGGCTGTGGAGTCGGTCGATGGCATGACAGCCGACTGGTGCCATCTGCCTTATGACTTTCTGGCCAAGGTGTCGAACGATATTATTAACCGGGTGAAAGGTGTGAACCGTGTGGTGTATGACATCAGTTCTAAGCCGCCTGCAACTATCGAATGGGAATAGCCGCCGGGCACCCCTGTTGGGGATTGCAGCGGTTGGAATTGATTAGTAATAACTTGTAACAATGATGCTTCTAAACCTCATGATATGATGAAAAGATTTGTAGCAATTGTTCTGTTAGTATTGGCGCTCGGCTCGGAAGGCTGGGCGCAGATGAAAGGCGGTGTGGCCGTCAAGGTGACGCGAAAAACACAGGTGGTGAATGGCAAGCGTTATTTTATCCACATTGTCGAACAAGGGCAGACGGTGTATGCCATTTCGAGGGCATACGGGTTGAAAGAGGTGGAGGCTATCACCAAGAAAGATATTCATTTCCTGCAAGTGGGCGACACAGTGTGGTTGCCCTGCAAGGGGCAGCGCATGCCCGATGGCAGTGTGGCACCGCCCGCCATCGACAAGGAGCAGGAGCCGGTGCAGGGCACCGAGTCCACGACTGGGGCGACCGAGAAGCGCACGGCAGCCCCGACCCAGAACGCCGCTACTTTTGGCAGTCACAAACCCAACGCGACTGCCCAGCCGTCGAAGTCAGGCCAGGACGAGATGGGACCCGCAGCGCAGGTGCGTCCAAGGGTCAACCCGCAAAGTATTGTGGTGTCGGTCATGATGCCTTTGTATCTCAGTCAGATGGACAAGATTTCGACCTCGAAGTTCGATGTGGAGCAGCGGGGAAAGATTACTTATAAAAGTTTGGAGTTTATCCAGTTTTATGAGGGACTGCTGCTGGGGCTCGACAAGCTGGAGCAGATGGGATATAATGTCACGTTGAATGTGGTGGATGTGGAAGGGACGAGCGACGAGGCTGTTGAGCAGGCCTTTGTAAGCCATAAGGTGGCAGAGAGCGACCTGCTGATAGCCATGCTCACCCGTCAGCCTTTCGAGAAGGTGAGCAAGCTGGCCCGTGAGGCGCAGCTGTTTGTGGTGAATCCGGTATCGGATCGCGAAGAGATAGTCAGAAACAATCCTTATGTCTTTAAATGTATGCCGTCGGTGAAAGCACGTGCCAAGGCAACGGTGGATGCTATTCACAAGACGCTGCCCAGCGCCGAGGTGTATGTGATTCATTCGGGTGCCAAGGCCGAGAAACATGAGCTGGAGGCACTCACCGCCGAGATGGACAAGGTGGAGGGAATGCGCTATCACTTGGTGGACTGGGCCAAGGCTCAGAAACTGACCACCACACTGAAAAACGGCGGGCAGTCGGTGGTGGTGAGCCTATATGACCAGGACAAGTCGAAGAACAGGATTTTCGCATCGCAGTTGCTTAACAAGCTTTCCTCCATCAAAACCAACACACCCTATCTTTTCACCTTTGTTGATTGGGCTGCGATGTATTCCGACATTGATTTTGCACAGTTGCAGAATTTGAACTACCATACGTTTTATGCCGATTGGCAGATGGCCGACGACCAGCACCGCGCTTTTGTTGAGGCTTTCCGCGAGGAGTTTAAGACGGAGCCCATCAGTACGTATGCCGGCATGGCAAACGATATTATATTGTATTTTGTATGTGGTTTGCAGCAGCATGGCACGGCTTTCTTCGAGTCGCCTACGATTACCCCTCCCAAGGGGATGATATATCCTCTGCACTTCGGCCACGACCGCAAGGATTATGGATTTGAGAACGACGAGGCCATATTGTACCGTATGTCCGATTTCCAATTTAATGCAGTGAGATGAGGCAGAGGACCATAGGAAAGGAATTCCGCCTTACGGGCATGGGACTTCACACGGGCCGCACGGTGACAGTGGCAGTGCGTCCGGCTCCGCCCGATTTCGGCATTGCGTTCAGACGGACTGACCGTTTCAATATAGTGACCCTGAAGGCACTGGCCAAGGAGGTGAGCGAAACCAAGAGGGGTACGACCTTGGGTTCGGGTCGCCACAGTGTGGCCACTATTGAGCACCTGATGTCGGCCTTGCATGGCTGCGAGGTGGACAATGTGCTTATCGAACTGGATGGCGGCGAGGTGCCTATCCTTGATGGTTCGGCACGCCCCTGGATGATGGAGCTGATGCGAGTGGGTACGGTGGAGCAGGATGCCGAGCGGCAAGTGTTCCATTTCGATGAGACGTTGCATTTCGAACATCCGTCGACGGGCAGCGTGTATGAGGTGGAGCCTGCCGACAATTTCTCGGTCGAGTGTGTGATTGATTTTCCGGGCAGTGTGATTGGCCGCCAGAGTTCGCGTCTGGACACCATGGCTCAGTACGGGACCGAGATAGCTCCGTGCCGCACGTTTGTGTTCCTGCATGAAATCGAGCCCCTTATGCATCTCAACTTGATAAAAGGCGGGAGCCTGGACAACGCATTGGTGTTTGTGAACAAGGAGTTGGGTTCGCGCCAGCTGCGCCGGTTGGAACGCACGTTCCATAAGGACGCGTCGCAGTTCCGGGTGCACGACGGGGTGCTGAACACTACGGACCCCTACTTCCCCAATGAGCCGAGTCGGCACAAGCTGCTGGATTTCATAGGCGACATCCGTTTAGTAGGGATGCCGCTGAGTGGGCATTTCATAATCTATAAGCCCGGGCATAAGGCCAATGTGGCTTTTGGTATGTATTTGATGGATATTATTGAAAAGAGATGCGCCGGGAGCGACAGTTGTTGCCAATGACGCTGTAAGGACAAAAGATAATTATACTATTAATATGCAAATGAATGATATACATCCCAACGCCAAGATTGGGAGTAACGTAAAGATAGGCAATTTCACAACGATATGTGACGACGTGGTGATAGGCGACAATTGTGAGATTGGCCCCAATGTCACCATCTATCCCGGAGCCCGAATTGGCGCGGGGTGCCGCATATTCCCCGGTTCGGTCATTTCGGCCATACCGCAGGATTTGAAATTTGACGGCGAATATACCACGTGCGAGATTGGCGAAGGGAACACCATAAGGGAGTGCTGCACTGTAAACCGCGGCACATCGGCTTCGGGCCGTACCGTGGTGGGCAACAACAATCTGCTTATGGCCTATGTGCATGTGGCACATGATTGCATCGTGGGCAATAACTGTGTGTTTGCCAATAATGCCACGTTGGCCGGACATATTGTGGTGGGTGACTATGTGATACTGGGTGGCAAGACTGCCTGTCTGCAGTTCATCCATATCGGCTCGCACGTTATCACGTCGGGAGGCTCGCTGGTGGACAAAGACATACCGCCTTTTGTAAAGGCTGCCCGCTATCCCATTTCCTATGCCGGCGTCAACTCCCTGGGGTTGCAGCGGCGTGGGTTCAGCCGTGAGGAGATAAATAATATCACAGATATCTACCGCTTTATTTTCCAGAAGGGTTACTCCATCAGCCATGCGGTCGAGGAGATTAAGGAGCGCTACGGCCATACCGACGAGGGCAAGCAGGTGCTGAGTTTTATTGGCAGTGCCACGACAGGTTTGATGAAGGGCTACACATTCATGAAACGGTAGGCGAAAGGCCTTGTTGGGAAACAAAAACAATGTGTTGACACATAATAATATCATATAGTGATGAAAAAGAAGATTTTTGCAGTAATGCTCGTTTTGGCAGTGTTGGTTGTGTCAGGATGCAAAGAAAAACGTTGCCGTTGCACTTATGATCGCTTGAGCGAACGGCCCTCCACCAGTCTTGAGCCACTGGCAGGCCATAAGAGCTGCTCGGAGTTGGACAAGGAGTGGATGGCATCCGACAGCACGATGGAGATTATAACAAAAACCTGCGTAGAGGAAGAGTAGTCTTTCCGTGGGAATGCGGATTAGGGGCAATGCTTTTGTCAAAAACAGCCTCACGCTCTCGGGAGGTGTGGCTGTGGCACAAGTGTTGCCATTTGTTTTTTATCCCTTGCTGGGTAGGCTGTTCACGCCTGCCGAGTTCGGGATGCTGGCAGCCTTGACGGCCATCACTTCGGTACTGGCCGTGGTGGGGTCAGGACGTTATGAGGCTGGAATCCTTGTGGCCCGGTCAAAGCGTGAGGCCGCGCGCATTGCCGTTCTCTGCGTAGTGCTGAGTGTTGTAGTGCTTACAGTTTGCTGGGTGGTGCTACAATTTGCGATGGCGGCTCCGCTGAGCCGTTGGTATAAGGAGCCGGAGCTGAGCCGCTGGCTTTTTGTATGTCCTGTGGCGGCGTTCTTTATTGTGATATATAACGTCTACAACGAATGGTGTGTGCGTGAAGGCTATTTCAAAGCCTTGGGAGTAAACAAGATTGTCAATTCGGGAGCCATAGCTGTGGGCAAAGTGCTGATGGGAGTGGGCAAGTGGTTGCCGCAAGGACTTGTGCTGGGCGATTTGATAGGGCGAGGAGTGAGTGCGTTGGGATGCGTGGTGAGGGCATGGATGAAAGACAAGGCTTTCTTCTCGACGGTGCGTTTCCGCAGTCTGCCCGCCACAGCCATGCGCCATAAAGAATATCCGCTCTACACCATGCCCGGCCAGCTGCTCAACACCTTGGGGCAAGCCGTTCCAGTGCTGCTGATTGGCTTCTATTTCGGCGACACCCAGGTGGGCTTCTTCTCTATGGCAATGACTCTTTTTTCTATCCCCATCAATGTCGTCAGCTCGGCCATACGCGACGTGTACCGCCGTCAGGCCAATCAGGAGTACGTGCAGCAGGGCAACTGCCTGAGGAGTTTCGACAAGGTGATGCTCCTGTTGGGAGCCATTGGGGTAGTGGCATTATTGTTGCTGGTGTGGTTCCTGCCCTCATTGATGGAAATCTTTATGGGGCCGGGCTGGCATGAGGCTGGCTGTTATGCCCAAATCCTTGCCCCTGCCATGGTGGTGATGTTTGTGTCCAATTCGCTGAGCGGATTGTTCATCATAGCCGACAAGTTGAAAGCCTTCTTTTGGTGGCAGTTTTATTTTGCCGCCGCCACACTGGCGTCCGCATGGATAGGTGCCAAACTGATAGGCACCATGGAAGGCGTGCTCATCCTCTTTGCCGTTGGGCGTGCCACAGCCTATGTGGCCAGCATAGTCATGACAAGACGCTATGCTGCCGGGTCTAAAGAATAGAGAATTGAAAGATGATACTTTTTAATTCCCTATTCGCAATTTTCAGTTTAGTTGTAGGAATGCATTCCACCCAGTATGAGGTTGACCCCGAAATAGGTGATGACCACACTCAGGAATGCGACAATGCACCAGATATGGAATCGCCGCACGGCACGACCTTTGCCATTGCCAAGATGGAGCGGATAGAGATATACAATCAGTGTGATGAGTGCCCAGACCTCTTTGGGGTCCCAGCTCCAGTAGTTGCCCCATGAGATATTGGCCCATACGGCACCGATGATGATGCCAATGGCCAGCAACGTTACGGCGGGGTAGAGCATCAGCAGGTTGGTGCGCATTATGTCGTGTTGCAATGATGGGCGCAGCAGGGCTGCGATGCTCCCAAACATGACCAGCAGGAAGAGCGAGTAGGCAATCATGATGACGGTGACATGAAGGGTGAGCAGCGGCGAGCTCAGCACCGGCATAAGCGGGGTGACGGGAGGGTTGGAGCCGCTCATCATGGCCACCAGCAGGCAGAACCCCATGGCCATAAGAGCTATGGAGGGGGCCATAGGGTGTCTCCGCACAAGGCATAGCGACAGGACTCCCATAGCTATAGCCATGAGGTGCATGCTGTCGAAGCCACCAGCCATGGGCGCGTGGCCACCAGCTATCCAGCGGAGGATAAAAATAAGCAACAGGAAAAGGGACAACAGTGCTACCACCAAGCTGGCAGCTTTCAGGTGCCAAGCGGCCGATGTCTTGCTTGTTGACTTTCTGGATGACCCAAACATGGCCATAACAAAGAAAATCAAGCCGAGGGTGATGCTGAGCATGGCAAGCCAGCGCCCAGTGGTGAGGGTGTTGTAGAGCCGCTCAGCGCGGGTGCGGAATGCCGAAGGCAGCACCGAGGCGGCTTTTTTCTGTTGGTATTCGGCGGTTTTGTCAAACACGGTGTTCAGTGTTTCGAAGTCACCTTTCACCACCAGCTCCTGACAATAGCCGAGCTGTTTGCGAACAAAAATATACTCGTCGTCGCCAGTGGAGAGGGGCAGGGGGTCGTTCTGGGCATACCAGTTCAGTGCTCCGGTCGAGTCGGTGATGGGGAATATTTTCAGCATCCCGCCGCCCGTCACCATCTTGACGAGGTTTACCTTCTCGTCCACAGCCCTGAGCTCCTTAGGCAGTGGCTTGGACTCAAACAGCGACTGATGGGCCAGGAGATTTGCATAGGACGTGTAGGCGCCTTGCATGTCAAGCTGTTGGCGTGGCTCGGTCCCTTTGATTTTAATCATAGGCTCCTCGCACCATTCGCTATAGTAAAAGAGCCATCCGCCGAGCACTTGTTCGGGTGTCAGTCCTTGATAAGAGGCTTTGCCATAGAGCTTGGTGGTAAAATCCTTGGCGAAGGTCTGTAGTGGGCAGATTCGGCCTTTGTACAGGACGTACATCTGTCCCATCTTGTCGGCCGTAGCGCTGGGCAGGGTGGTGGGTGCGGCCTGTGCGGTGCTGCACAGAAGCATCAATGCAATGGGCAGTCCCCGCAAGAGCCTCCGCCATGCCGACGAAGGACTGAGAAACATCCACACGATCCCTATCAGGGCGAGCAGGTAGCCAAAATAGGTCACGGCGATACCGTAGGGGTCGTGCGACACGCTCAGTGTCGACCCACCTTCCATGTCGTAGTCGGCTTGGTAGAACCGGTAGCCTTTGTGGCGGAAGATATTGTTCATGGAGATGATGGCTTGGTTGCCCTCCACCGATATGTGGCTGACAAAGTCCATAGGGGCTTTGGTGCCGGGGTATGTGACAATCTCGAACCGCTCCAGCGTGATGGCAAACGGGAGTGAGAAAGTGGATCCGTTTCCGTCGTCCACCTGACTGACGGCCATGCCGGACTTCAACTCCATCTCGCCATGCTGGCCAGTCCAAGTGGTGAGAACTCCGCCCAGCAGAATGGCTACTGCCGAGCTGTAAAGCAATAGCTTATAGGGAGTGTGCCACAGCTTTCCACGTACAATGGAAATGATGCACCCCACGCCCACGGCAGCCATCAGCAGGATGAACCACCACGAGCCATACACATAGTCCACGGCAAACTCGTTGCCATGGTATTTTTCAAGAATGGTGCCGGTGGCGAGAGCTATCACCACCAGCACCATGAGAATAACAGGCATTTTTTTCATGCAAATAGGTTTAATGGGATTAGATGCCTCAAATGGCATTGATGAATTTCACCACGGCGTCGCGGTCGCTCTTCGACAGTTGGCGGAACTTCTCTACCGTCCAGCGGGCGTCGCTCTGTGGGCAGCCGTGCCACATGATGGCTTCAATCACGTTGCGGGCGCGGCAGTCGTGCAGTCGGTCGCTGTGGCCGCTGCATATCTGCGACAGGCCTCTGCCCCACAGCGGAGTGGTGCGGCACCAACCTGTGCGAATGTCGTTGACCATAAACAGCCTGTGCTGCACCATGTCGGTGTAAGGCCATATCTTCTGGAACGGGTAGCGAGGCAGACGGTTGTCTCCATCGGCGAAAAAGCCGTTGGGGTCGGTAAAGTTGTCAGCTCCTGTGGTCCAGCTGGGGCGATGGCAAGTGGCGCAACCCATGTCGCGGAACAGTTTGCGTCCGCGCTGAATGGTGCTGTCCTTCAGATTGCGGGCTGCCGGGACGGCAAGTCCACGGTGCCACACCATAAAGTTGACATAGTCCTTGTCCGTCATCTCAATGGGCAGGGTGTCGCACATCAAGTAGTTGTAGATGTCTGTGGCAGGGTCGCCGCTCTTGTTCCATTGGGGGAAATAGTGATAGAACTGCTGCTGCACCTCCGGGTCGGCAGCTGCCGCACGGGCATAAATCGTCTTGTCGAGGCTCAGATAGTGACTGCGGCGGTCGCTGCGTGTCACATTGGGAATATTCCAGATGGCGTTGGCGCCAGCGGCATCCTGCAGGGGACCACGGCTCAGGGCGTAGGTAAACCGTTTGGGGTGGTTGGTGCGGCCATAGTAGGAGGCCCAGTCATTTCCAGCCCAGATGGCGGGATTCAGTTCGGCTCCGGCATCATATTCTTTTTGATACTGAGCCTTCAGTGAGTCGTCGGGGATGGCATCCAGCAGCCCCGTGCCATAAATGCCGATGGTGCTCTCCAGTCGGAAAGCCAGTTGGCTGTAGGGAACGGAGAGGGGGGCGTAGAAGGCATCCTCCGGTATCGTCAATTCGGGATATATCAGGCTGTAAGTCTCGCCGTCGGGGAAACGGTTGCCCCATTCGTCGGTATAGTCGAGCCAAGCGATATTGATTTTCGACTCATCGATGGAGGGTTTGAAAGGCGGCACGGCTTTGGTTTGCGGCATACCGGCCACCGAAGTCTCGTAGGCGTCGGTGTTCTTATTGTACACCACCAGCAGATAGCCGTTGGCCCAGTCCTCGGCGCGGTAACGCTCCATGCGGCGGCCATGCCCATAGCCGGGATGGCAGTTCTCACACGACGAGCGGACATACAAAGGGCCCAGTCCATTGAATGGGGGATTGTTCTCAGTGATGGTGTGCTCGAAGAAGAACTCACCATACTTGAAGGCATTCACCATACCGGCATACTCCACGGCAGGGGTCGGGTCCTCGAAAGCCGAGGCCGACTGGTTGAAGGTGGTGCCCAGGCGCCCACCCGCATAAGTTTCTTCGTCCACCCCTTCGGGCAGTTGGGTGTTTTCGGGTTCGTTCTGACAACCGCCAAGAGTCAGCAAGGCAGTCGCCAGAAGACAAGGTATCAATTGTTTCTTAGTCATAGTAGGTTGTGTGTTGAGAGCTATTATTCATATTTCTTTATCAAGTCAGTCACGCGGTCCAGTTCCTCGCTCAGGGTGGCACAAGCCTCGGCAGCCACACCGTTGGCGGCATCGCTATAATGCAACACAAACGGAACGGGCATAGCATCAATCTTGTTCAAAGCATTCTGGATAGCGGCAAGCACATCGGCATCCAGCGCCGCGTCGCGAGTGTTCACAAAGTGGTGCAGCGAGCCCTCTTCGTTGCGTTGACCTTCAACACCACCCATATACACGTTGCGGATGCTGATAATGTTGTTGTGAAAGTCGGTGATGGACATGTGGCTGTAAGGCGACTCGATATAAGTGATGTCGGCCTGGCTGAAGGCGGAGGAAATCTTTGACGAGCCCACCTCGTCGGCTATGTCGATGCATCCCTGCACGATGGCCATCAGTCCGGCCAGTCGGGTAGAGTAGGTGCTGCCAGCCATACCGGCGTTTTTCAAGTTCTCGCCATAGCTGCGCTCGCTTCCTGCCACGGTGTAGCTCAGCTCCAGCTCGTCCAGCTTCTCGATGTGGCTTGCGGGGGCGTTATTGCCCATCCAGCCCACCTCCAGCTGATAGCAGCGGTTGCGCAGGTCGCCAGCCACGGCCACGGCATAAATCCATTCATTGGCTGAGATATCAGCGGCATGGCGGGGCTGCCCGTTGCGGAACAGGATAAACTCTATGGCGTGGAAACCCAGCAATGCGTTGCCCAGGCGTTCGCCGGCCACCACATCCCCCTCCTCGCCGTCCAGGGCTTCAATCATGGCGGGGCTGTTCATAAGGGTATTGAAAGCATTCTCGTCCAGAGGCCAGCTGTCTATATGGGGGTCGATGCCGAAATCGCCGGCGGCTCCAAACAAGAAAGCCTCGCTCTTCTCCCACTCCGCGCGGGCCTCGAGAAACGTGGTGCAGGCTTGTCCGATGCCGGCATCGTTCGGGTTGGCCTTCAGTGCGGCCAGTTGTCCTGCCAGCTGCTCCGTTTTTGCAGCCAAGGCAGTGTAGGTGGGTACCACCGTGTGGTCCACAAACTGCTCGTTCACAGCCTGTGCTGCGGTGTCTTCCAGATTGGTGTTTGTCTCCTCCTTGCAGGCTCCAAAGCCCAAGGATGCGGTGGCCAGCAGGACCACCAGGCTTAGTTTGATAGTTCTTTTTTTCATAAGTATATATTTATTAAATATCTGCATGTTGTTAGTCTTTTTGCTGTCGGAATGTCCGAATGTCCAGACAGTTTCCTACTTGCCTATCGTTTGAAAAAGCCGCACCACGTAATGCCCACTGCCACGTAAGGCTCATTGTTATACTGCTCCTTCAATATCCTCATGCCGGCTTCGGCCTTCACGGCAATCTGGGGCAGAGGATAGTAGTTGACGCCGGCGGCCACCACTTGGCGCTCCGTCCATTCCGAATCGGAGAAACCGGCGGCCGGCACAAAACTGTCATATCTGTCATAACGCCCAAACACATACAGCCGGGGGTCGTCATGCCGCCGTTGTGTCCATGCCAGCAGGTTCACCCCCGCCTCCATGGCCACATCCCACGCCCCTTTGCCCACAGCCGTGTGGGGATAAGGGTTGCCGGTCATGGTGGTCTGGTTCTTGTTGCGTGTCGAGATCAGTCCTGCATCGGTCAGGTGGCCATAGTCCGCATTGCCCCTCACTGTCACAAAACGGTCGCTATATGCAAAATCGAACGCCCCGATCATCACCGTGCCGGTGGCCCCATAATAGCGCGAGCCTTCCGGGTACACCCCACGGGTGATGTCGTTATTGAAACTGTTGCCCACATATCCGCTCAGGCTCAGCCGCAGGTCCTTCACTCCGGTGAAATCCACCCGTGCGGCCCCTGCCAACGAGTTGGCCGGACGGAACTCGTAGGGCGATGCCGAGCCGTTGTGTATCCAGCCACTCTCGTCAAACAGGTTGCTGTTCAGCCCTGGCAACAGCTGCACCTCATAGCGCCAGCTGCCCGCGTGGCCCCACAGGCTTATCCCCGTCTCGTGCCAGGTGCAGGGCATTATCGTGTTCTCTCCTTCTGGTCTATAGATGGTAAAGAAATGGTCCGGCGTGTGGTTGTTGTTGGTCATTCCCACTGGCACCACGATGTGGCCCATGCGGAGATTCAGGTGCCGTGAGAAACTTTTCTGCACCCAGAACTGCTCCAGTGCCACCTCGCCGCCGCGCTCCACCTCCTGTTCAAACTCGCCGGTCTCCTCCGTCTCCTTCTCCACTGCGGCCTCCGTGCCTCCATGCTCAAACTCTATCTCCGTCCCCACGCTCCATCCGTGGCCGAAATCGTAGCCCAGCATAATCACCGCGTGCGGAATATCCACGCGTCCGTGTCCCTTACTTTCGGTATAGCGGTCGCTGTGCGAGTAGCGAAAAACGTTGTCGCTATAGAAATTGTAGTTATACACAGCCTCGCCATACCCACCAATCGTGAGCCTCGACGGCTTGTCCGCAGTGTCGGTCTGCCCCACGGCCGCAGTGGCCGTCCCCAGGCTCAAAAGCCCCAAAAATAGCGTTTTAAAAATACTCTGTTTCATTCGTTAGTTCTTTTTTTCAACCAGCAAAGATAGCACATCACCCCCATCTGTCAAATCACTAATTGTAGCTATTTTTTCTCTTTTTCCATACTTTCGGCTTGACAGCAACGTAGGCAGAACCCACTGGTGGGCAGGTCATCCCCCTCAAAGCACTATTTCCCCACATCCATGTAACATCACTTCCCATAGTACGAAATATTTTCGTATCTTTGCAGTGTCGTTCAGCCCAGCTGACACACACGTATTTATCTGCACATTAACACAATGGTATAAAACAGTCATGAAAAAGACCCTCCTTTCAGCCCTCCTCCTCGCCGCCCTCTGCGGCGTGGTCTCGGCACAGACCGACCGCGACCCCGAAACCGACCCCGTCATCCTCAACCGCATCGACCAATGGCAAGACCTCAAATTCGGCTTTATGATGCACTGGGGCATCTACGCCCAGTGGGGCGTGGTCGAATCATGGAGCATCTGCTCCGAACCCTGGATCGACCGCAAAGGAATGCCCTACGACGAATACAAACAACGCTATCAGGCCCTCAACAAAACTTTCAACCCCACCCAGTTCGACCCCGCAGCCATAGCCGCCGCCGCCAAAAACGCCGGCATGAAATATATGGTCTTCACCACCAAGCACCACGACGGTTTCTGCATGTTCCGCAGCGCCGAGAGCGACTATGGGGTGGCAGGTGCCGACTGCCCCTACAGCCGCAACCCACAGCCCGACATCACGCTCGACCTCGTCAATGCTTTCCGTGCCCAAGGCCTCTGGACCGGCTTCTATTTCTCCAAACCCGACTGGCATCACCGCGACTACTGGGCCCCCGAATGGGCCACCCCCGACCGCAACGTCAACTACAATATCCCCGACTACCCCAACCGTTGGGAGAATTTCAAACGCTTTACCCACAGCCAAATCCGTGAGCTCACCCACAACTACGGCGATATCGACATCCTCTGGCTCGACGGCGGTTGGATACGCCCCGAATGGAGCATCAACGACGAGTCGCGCCCCTGGCTCGGCTGCAGCCAGCGCGTGCAGGACATCGACATGCCCGCCCTCGTCTCCATCGCCCGCTCCGACAACCCCGACCTTATCATCGTCGACCGCTCCGTGGGCGGCCGCTACGAAAACTACCGCACCCCCGAAAAACAAGTGCCTGACACCCTGCTGCCCTACCCATGGGAAACCTGCATGACCATGGGCGACAGCTGGTCCTACGTCCCCTCCGACCATTACAAATCCACCACCCAGCTCATCCACATGCTGGCCGATGTGGTGGCCAAAGGCGGCAACCTCCTGCTCAATGTGGGCCCCGACGCCCAAGGCAACCTCCCGCCCCAAGCCCTCGAACGCATGGAACAGATGGGCGCCTGGCTCAACCTCAATGGCACCGCCATCTATGCCACACGTCCGCTCTATCCCTACACCTCCGAGCAGGTCCGCTTCACCCAGAGCAAAGACGGCAAGCAACGCTTCGCCATCCTCCTCCTCGACCAGCCCACCTCCACAGCAACCTTCACCATACCCTTCAAGGTGAAGAAAGCCCGCCTGCTCTCCGCCGGCCGCAAGGGCAAAGTACGCTGCACCGCCGTCGACGGTGGCACCCGCATCGACGTCACCGCGCCCAACCCCCTGCAGCACGCCCTTTCCATCCAGTTCTGACCCTCCGGGCACACTGCCCGTCCCGCCCTCCCAGTCTCTACGCTCCACCAACGGGAGCGCCTGACATCCTTATAGTTAAAACATCAGAAAGCCCTCCGGTCCCATCCTTCGATGATGACTGAGGATGGTATTTCCCCGTTCGTTCTTCGATTGAGCATCGTTAGTTCTTCGTTCCACAATCGAAGAACTAACGGGGAAATCCCAGCAAAGAAATGCCCAAATTCCCTACCTGCTAATACGATAAAGCAGGAATGCAAAAAAAATGTGTGGCAGTATGAAAAAAAATGTATCTCTGCATCTGCAAATCACAAGCAGACCAAGTATTGAGATGTTTTCTAAAGATTGATACCAAAAAGAGATTTGATGATGAGCCTATGCCTTTTGTACTTGTAGTTATGAAACCAGACGATTGTGCTTCTCACTATAGATGTAAAGAGAAAATAGTAGCTTATGACCGAAGATGACAACACTTTGTCGAATTTTGGGAAGGTTATTTCCCATGTCCGGCAATCGGACGGCGCCATTCAAGACAACCAGTCCCACATGGTGGGGGTCGGCGAGCGGGCTGCGCTCTTTGCCTCGGCTTTTGGCATGGGCGAGTGGGGACGTTTGATGGGGTTGCTGCATGACAAGGGGAAGGAGAGACGAGCGTTCCAGCAGCATATAAAGAAAGAGAGCGGGCTCGACGAGCGTGCTGTTGTGGAGGGAGATTACTCTCATGCTTATGTAGGTGCGTTATTGGCTAAAAAGTTGTTTCCTAAGTATTATCAGTTGATTGACAACCCGCTGATGGGTCATCATCGGGGGCTGTATGACGATGGCGACAGAAGGAAAGTGCATGAGGCTGAGATTCCGCCTGAAGTTGTTGATGAGAGAATCAATGTGGATTTGGCGTTGCCAAAGATAGGACAGATAAAGGATGTCCATCACTTGGTGAGGATGTTGTATAGCTGTTTGGTCGATGCAGATTATTTGGATACTGAGGCATTTATGCTGCCGGATCAGAGTGGCATGAGGGGTGGTTGTGTTGCGGCTGGGGAGTTGGAGAAGCGGATGGTTTCGTTCTTGGACAGGCTGAAGGCGGATGCTGTCGACACGGAGGTGAACAGGATTAGAAATGAGGTGCAGGGTTATTGCAGGGAAAGCAGCAGTGGGGAACCGGGTTTTTATAGTTTGACAGTCCCGACAGGAGGGGGCAAGACGCTGGCATCGGTCTTGTGGGCAGTTAAGCATTTGGTGAAGAATGATTTGAAGAGGGTGATTATAGCTATTCCGTACACCAGCATTATCACTCAGACGGCGGCAGTGCTAAGAGGAGTTTTTGGTGACGACCTTGTGCTGGAGCATCATTCCAATGCGGATTTCTCTGAGCAGAATGGCGACATAGAACAGGTCAGGAGGCGGGCTTTGGCCACAGAGAACTGGGACTACCCAATCGTGGTCACCACAAATGTACAGCTTTTCGAATCGCTGTTCAGCAACAAACCTGCCTCGAGCAGGAAGTTGCACAATCTGGCCAAGAGTGTTTTGATTTTGGATGAGGTGCAGACTTTGCCGAGACATTTTTTACAGCCCATTGTGGATTCGCTGGATACGCTTGTGAGGGTGTTCGGGGCATCGGTGTTGTTCACCACCGCCAGTCAGCCTGTCCTGACGGGCAGGATTGTGGGGTGCAACCGGATGGTTTCGTTTGATGGATTGCCAAAGATTCAGGAGATTGTGCCACCCGATGCCCGTCTTCACGATCGGTTGCGTCGTGTGGAGTTGAGGTTCGACGCGGAATGTTCCGATTACGACACGATTGCAACCGATATGGCTAAGTGCCCAAGGGTGCTCTGTGTTGTGAATACACGCAACTACGCAAGGGAGATATATAACCGTCTGCCGCAAGAGGGGATGGTTTTCCACTTGTCGAGGATGATGTGTCCCGCTCATATCAAGGAGGTGATAAGCCAGGTGAAGGATACCCTCGGTCGGGATTCGACAACGGTGGTTAGGGTGGTGTCCACACAATTGGTGGAAGCGGGGGTGGATATTGATTTTCCCGTAGTGTTCAGGCAAGAAGCGGGGCTCGACTCTATTCTCCAGGCGGCGGGAAGGTGTAACCGAGAAGGAAAATTGCAGAAAGGAGAGACTCGTGTTTTTAGATTGAACAAGCCGTTGCCGAAGGGGTCGCTCGCCGACGCGAACAATGCCCGGTTGAATATGGTAGGTGATTATGACTGGTTTGCTCCCGAGGCTATGGAGGCTTACTTCCGGCAATTGTATTCGCGTACTGATTCCTTTGACAAGCCGGGAATCAAAGAACTGTTGTACAAACAAGAGATGCAGTTTAAATCAGCTGCCGAGGCATTCAGATTGATTGACGACAGCACAGTACCTGTCATAGTGAATTGGAAAAACAGCATGGATTTGGTGGACCGGATGAGAGGGGAAGGTGTGTCGTACGGTTTGATGAAGGTTTTGTCGCAGTTCAGTGTAGGGGTGAGGAGAAGGGAGATGGATATATTGCGAGAGGCTGGCGCTATCGAGGAAGTTGCAGAGGGTATCTATTGTATACCGGATAGTGGTTTCTACGATTTGGCTGTGGGGTTGAAAGTGGAGAATCATTGGTTAGAAGAATCACTAATAGTTTAAATATATGGATTATTACGATAAGGAGTTTTGTTTAGAAGTATGGGGGCCGATGGCCTGTTTCACCCGTCCGGAGTTGAAGGTGGAAAGGGTGAGTTATGATATCATTACCCCGTCGGCGGCTCGGGCTATCTTCGAGGCGATTTTCTGGAAACCTGCTGTACGGTGGCAGGTGACGAAAATAGAGGTACTGAATCCGATCAAGTGGACCACCGTCAGGCGGAATGAGGTGGGCGCAGTGGTTTCTACCACGTCAAAAACCCCGATTTTCATTGAAGACAAGCGACAGCAGAAAAACACTTTGTTGCTGCAGGATGTCCGCTACAGGATTTGGGCAAAGCTGGAGTTCTTGCCCCGATGGAAGCGGAAGGAGACAGCCAATGCCCTCATCGATGCCGAGGAGGGGGATATGCTTCGCAAAGATGAAAACCCGGGGAAGTATAACGCGTGGATTGAAACCCGTTGATGCGGAATTTGGGCAGGGTAGGGGACGTCGCGCCCCCCACGGGCGCGTGGATTGAAACAAATATTGCAGCTCGATGCCGACGAACAAGGAGGGGTCGCTCCCCCCACGGGCGCGTGGATTGAAACGCCGGAATCTACTGCGCCGACGACATGGGGGAGCTGTCGCGCCCTCCCCACGGGCGCGTGGATTGAAACACCAGATGCCAGCGGCGGGCGGCCAGCAGAAAAGTCGCGCCCCCCACGGGCGCGTGGATTGAAACACGGGGAGCGATGCAGACCTGAGCGCGATAAAGGGGTCGCGCCCCCCCACGGGCGCGTGGATTGAAACCGTTATCCTCAGCGTGGTGACCGACAAGTCAAGTCGCGCCCCCCGCGGGCGCGTGGATTGAAACATGAGCGTGGACCAACGGGTCAAGAACATGATGTCGCGTCCCCCCACGGGCGCGTGGATTGAAACTCCTTGAAGGATGCGTTGTGGATGATTGCATCGGGTCGCGCCCCCCACGGGCGCGTGGATTGAAACACCAAAGCGGCCAACACCACAGGCAAGCCTGTCAGTCGCGCCCCCCACGGGCGCGTGGATTGAAACTACAACGTCACGCGTTTCGCCGACAGCGCCTCCTGTCGCGCCCCCCATGGGCGCGTGGATTGAAACATGATTTGCTCCTCTGTCCTCCCTAAGCGCATCTTAGTCGCGTTTCCGCTCTCAGGAATGGGGACTGAACTCGTCTGCTGGCGCATTGCTTGCGCCTAAGTATTGTTGTGCCTACCCATCTTTACAGGGTTATGTGGTAATGTGGTTTTTTTATTGGTCATAGCATCTCTTACATGGGATTGAATGAAAGCGATCTCTGCCATCACGATGGACTTGGAGTTGCTATTGGTTTGGACTATGCTGTTGGTTTCGGTTAGGGATAAAAAAGAGGGGGAGGCCTTGGTGGCTTCCCCCTTGGAGGGTGTTGTCTCTGCCTGGCTACGGAGGGTGTCCGTTTGGGTTAGGCCTGTGTGGGTAGGCTTTCGCCTACCCGCAGGCGTTTAGGCAGAGGGTTAGTATGCTGGGTTAGCGTACTATGAGCTTCTTGACCATGTTGATTTGGTCGGCGGTGACGCGTACGAAGTATGCGCCTTGGGCCAGATTGTTGACATCCATGGTCTTTTCGCAGTCGGCGCTGCATTCGAGTGTCTCGGTGGCGACGGTGCGTCCGTTCATGTCGACTACTTCAATCTTCACTTTGCCGCTTATGCCGCCCACGGTGATGGTGGTGCTGCTGGTGGCGGGGTTGGGGAAGATGGAGCAGGAGGCGTTGCCGGCTTGGGCTATGCCTTGTGTCTCGGTGGTGAAGGTGGACATGGTGCTCCAGGAGCTGTAGTTGTTGTCTCCGCAGAGTGCACGGACGTAGAGGTCGTACTGAGTGTTGAAGTCAAGGCCGGTAATGGTGGTGGAGGGTTCGTTGGTGGAAACAACGGTGCCATCGCCATGGCTGAAGCCGTGAGTGCCGTATTCCACTTCGAAGGCGGTGTTGCCCTCGGAGGGTGTCCAGGTCACTGCTACGCTGTTGCCAGTGACTGCGGTGTTGATGCCGTAGGGGGCATCGCAAGCCTGTGTGCAGTCGAGGGTGCTGACGGTGATGGTGGCCAAGTTCTCGCTGATCCATTCGGGACCGCAGGAGGTGCGGACATAGAAGTCGTAGGACGTTTCGCACTCAAGACCGGTGATTTCTTGACTGTTGGTGTTGACAATGATGGTGGTGCCAGTGCCTTGGTCGAAGCCGGTGTAGCCGTACTCGATAATCCAGTTGTCGGCCATCGTGTTGTTGTCCCAGCTGATGGTGAGGCCGGTGGCGGTGACGTTGCTGGAGGTGAGGCCTGTCACATCGGGGCAGACAGCTGTGGTGATGGAGATGGTGTCGCTCCAGTCGCCGGCTAGGAGGTCGAGACCGCAGAGGGGACGGATGGTGGCATTGTAGGTGAGACCAGCCACGAGACCGCCCACAGCGGCGGGACGAGTGTTGACACGGTAGATGCTGTCGAAGGCTCCGTACCATACGTGGATGTCCCAGTTGGTTTCATCGCCCACGGGGTTCCAGTCGAGGGTGACGGTGGTGTTGGTGGCATCGATGGAGCGGAGGCTGTCGGGAGTGAAGCAGGGCAGGCTGTCGGTGACCAGTTCGCCTTCGATCCAGTCGGATTGGAGGGTGTCGAACGGGCAGATGGTGCGCACGCGGTAGGTGTAGGCCGTGGCGGGAGCCAGACCGTTGAAGGTGTAGGTGTTGGCGGTGACGGCTATGTCGGCAGGCCAGCTGGTGGCGTCGGTCTCCTTAATGTTGACTTCGTAGTCGGCGCTGTCGCCGGTCCAGGTGATGGTGGCGGAACGGTAGTCGTGGGTTTCGCTAACATTGGTGGGTTCGGGGCAGAGAGCAGAGACGCAGGAGATGAGTTTGAGGTCGCCTACTAAGTTGAGGGTCGTGCCGCCGGAGACGGAAGTGATGTTGTAGGGACCGGAGTCTTGATAGAGGTAGCGTGTGCGGACAGAGGAGCAGCTGTGAGCGCGGAAGTTAGCACCACCGGACCAGGAACCATGCTGACGGTGGACAGCGAAGAGGACGTTGCTGTGGCCGTCCCAAGTGAAGGAGGTGTCGAAGCCGACCATCTGCCAGCCGCCATCGGTGTAGGTAAGGTCGGCGTTGTTGGTGACTTGGACAAACTGGTGGTTGGTGTTGTCGGGCAGGATGAATCCGGAGGCGAGGTCGCTCTCAGGCACGTTGGCCAGGTAGATGTCCATGCCGGTGAAGTAGTTGCCGCAGGTTCCATCGACGGGATTGAAACTCATGGCGGTGATGATGCCCGAAGAGAGGGCAGACATCTGAGCGCTGTCGATAATGGTCTGGGTGTAGGAGTAATTGTAGGTGCTGTAGCCGATCGGGGCATAGGTGGAGGTGGTTGCGCTCCATGAGTTGTCGTAGCTGTAGGCTGTCTCGGCGCCGTCGCACAGGAGGGTCTGGAATTCCACACCATCGCTGAACATGCTGGAATCGGTGCCACAAAGCTTTTGTACCCAGGCAGCGTAGTTGGTCACGGAGGAGAGTCCAGTGAGGGTTACCTCGTTAGTGGTGACGTCGATATAGGTGTTGGTGCTGGCGGATGCGCCACGCACGCGATAAGCCACACGATAGGTTGCGCCTGGATCACCGTCCCAGAAGAGGCGGGCGGAAGTGGAGGTAAGGCTGAGGGAATCGACGTCCATGTTGACGGGACGCGGGCATGCGGCTGCCTGAATGCGGATGTCGTCGACAATGGCGGGGCCAAAAATCCAGGGGCTGCTGCTGCCAGTGTTTTGGTTGAACCAGAAGAAGGCGATGCGTTTGACGCCGGAGACGGTGTCGAGCGAACCACGGGCCAATGTCCAGGTGGTGTCGAGACGCATTTCGCAGATACGGTAGAGTTCGTTTACACTGCCCCAAGGCGAGATGATGCCTTGGTTGGAGGCGACCACTTCCTGAGCGGTGTCAACCATGAAGACCATGAGTCCGTCGTAGGAGTTGGCCAAGGTGGCGCCTTCTTTGTGGCGGAAGGTGATTTCGAAGGTGGTGGGGGTGGTGCCGAAGTCGATGTCGCGCCAAACGGCGGTGTTGACGACGGCATTCATATTGGTGCCGAAGGTGGCTCCGAGGTCGGGCGACACATACATGCTGTTGCTGCCTGAGTAGGCGGGAACAGCGGTGCCGCGGTTGAAGTAGTGATTGGTGTTGCTGTTCACCTGCCAGTTAGCCCACTCGGTGCTATCTTCAAAGTCATAGAAGTAAGGTACCGAGGCGGGAATCTGACGGAGGGTGAAGTTGGCTGGGTAGCGGCTGAAGAAGCCGGTATCGCCACCGTCGCAGATGTTGGCCACATAGACGTCGGCTTGCAGGGCCGAGGGCAGGCCGGTGAGGGTGAAGGGGTTGGAGTTGGCTACCACCCGAGTGCCCACACCCGTGCCGGGAGTGAATCCGAAGGGACCGTATTCGATGAGGAATTCGGTGGCAGCGGTGCGTGAGCGGAAGCTGATGTCGACCGAATTGGTGGTGATGTTAGACACTTGCACCGAGTCGGGACGCTGGCAAGAGGGGATGCGTTCCACCCAGATGTCGTCGACATAGGGGTAGCAATAGGGACTTGAGGAACCCTCGCCGGGATAGGCGGCAAAGGTGATGTAGAGGCCGGAGTCGGCATAGGTGTTGAGGGGAACCTCGTAGAGAGTCCACTGACCAGTGGTGTAGATGGTGTCGACAGGGGTGAAGGTGGACATATCCCAAGGATCGTGCGAGACGCCCACCACTACGTTGTGTTCGTAGCCGCTATAGCTGTTGTAGGCATAGAAGACTACCTGCACATCGTTCATGTGGGCCACGGTGGTGTCGAGTTCGGGCAGGGCGAACCAAGTCCAGGAATCGGGGTTGCTGTAGCGGCTGCCATACATATACACGCTGCCGCCTGTGCCAGCGCCGTGGTTGGTGGAGATAATGTAGGGGTAGGAGGTGCTGTAGTCGGAGCCGTAGGCCCAGCAAACGGGTGCATGGACGGAGGTGCCGGTGCCGTAAGAGTCGAAGCTCTCATAGAAGGGGAGACTGTCGATCTTGGGGCAGGGGACGAAGAAGTTGACGATGGAGTAGCGTTCCTCGGATGTGCAGGAGTTGACAATTTTGGCGCTGTAGTCCTTGCCGGGGTTGAGGGTGGTGAAGGTGTAGGTGGGTTCATACACCAAGCCTACAGAGGTCCAGCCGGTGTCGGAGGCCTGCTTGTAGTAGACCGTCCATTGGCCTTCGCCCGAACCGGGAGCCCACTCGATGGTGGCGCCTCTGGGGTTGAAGCCCGTGACGAGGGCAGGAGGAGCTGCGCAGGTGGAGATCTCACCGCTGCAAGCATAGCCGGAGAAAATCATGTCGTTGCGTTCGCTTAAGGAATAGCCTCCTTCGCCGGCCATATTCATGAAGTCGTAGGGTGAGCTATCGCGGTAGTTATAGCGCGACTGGCGGCCACTGGGCAGGCTATGGGTGTAAGCAGCATTGCCTGAGACGTAGGAGCCTGTCTGGTCGTCGATGGTGACGAGGATGTTGCCGCCGCTGTATTCGAAGGGGGTGGAGAACTCAAATTCGGTCCAGCCGTTGGCGACATAGTTGACCTGGCCACTCCACACCAGGGTGGGATTGGACGGAACTAACCAGTTGGAGGGAACGGTGGAGTCGGTGGTGTTGGAGAGGTAGATGTACCATGTGCGGGTTTGAGCTGCTGCGCTGGTACGGAGTTTCATGCTGTTGATTTGGCCAAGGCCGGTAAGCTCGCGCGCCAGATAAATCTGTTGCGACAAGGAGTTATTATAGAATGAATAGGCAGGGATGTAGGTGCTGGTGGTGGTACCATTGATGTTGCCGATGGTGTCGGAGGCTGGCAGCGTGGTGTCGGGAGCGCAGCTGAAGCCCAAAGTGTTGAAGAATGCCTGGACGTAGCCGCTGGTGCCTTCAGCGCAGGAGTTGAAGATGCGGACTTCGTAAGCGGTGTTGGTGTCGAGGTTGACAAGGGCTGCGGAGTTGCCGGAGGAGGTGACGTACTCCCATTCGGAATCGTCGGTGCTGGAGGCATGGCGATACTGGAGGTTGGCACCTTCGGAGGTTCCGCGGACGCTGGGCGTCCAGCTGACAATGGCCGAAGTGCTGCTGGAGGCAACCTGCACATTGGTTACAGGACCGCAGTCGGGAGCCAGGTCTACCACCACGTTGTCGAGATAGGCATAGTTGTAGTAGATGGAGCTGTTGAGACCTTCGCAGATGAAAGCGATGTAGTTGCCAGCCTGCTGGTAGCCATAAAGGAGAATGTTGAAGCTGTCCCAAGTGGTGGTGCTGGTGGCGTTGCAGCGCTCAATGAGGGTGAAGGTGTTGATGTCGTAAGGGTTGCTCATGACACCCACCTTGAGCTGAGCGGCTGTGTAACTGTTGATGGTGCTGCCGCGCATCTTGAAGGAGACTTGCAGCATGTCGATATTCTCCTCGAAGAGGGGCAATACGGCATAGCTTTTTATGTTGTTTGAGAAGTAGCCATAGAAATAGAGTGAGCGAGAACCCTCAAAATTGGTGGTCGAAGGATAAGGATATTGGGTGGAGGTGTTCTGGACAAACTTGTACCAGCAGGGGTCGATGGTGCCAGAAGCGCCTGTGGTGGTTCCTTCGAAGCCGTAGAAATAGGGCAGGGTGTCGGTGGGGGCGCAGGGAGTGCGGAAGTTGAAGGGACGGGCAAAGCTCATCTCGCCCTCGCCGCAGCTGCTGTAGACGTAGACATCGTAGTCGGTGCCGGGATTAAGGCCGTTGATGGTGGCCGGATGCGAGGTGACGAGGAGATGGGTGGCGGAGTCGCTTGTGGGATCAAACCCGGCGGGGCCATAGGTGATTTGCCATTCTGTGGTGGAGGCGTCAGGAACGGTCCAGTCGAGAGCCACGGTGTCGGTCGAGATGCCGGTGACAACGATATTGTCGGGACGGGCACAAGGAGGTGCGGTCTCGATGGTGATGTCGTCAAGGTAGCAATACCATGACGAGCTGGAAGTCGGATAGCTGATGGCTATATGGCCATGGGGGCCGGTGTAGTCAGCCAGCGAGATGTCGAATTCGTGCCAGTCAGCACGGCGACCCACATGGATGGTGTCGACGGGGATGAAATTAGTATGGTCGTCGAGACTGGTGATCACACCCACGTAGAGAACAGGGCTGTACGAGGGGCTGGAGGGTTTGGCCCAGAAACGAACCTGCATGGTGTTCAAGGGGTACATGACGGAGTCGAATCTGGGAAGGGCGACGATGGGGAATTGGCCATAGCCGCCGCCGGAATACCAGTAGTTGTACATGTAAAGTCCCTTGGTGCCGGAGTGGGCATAGGAGCTGCCCCCGATGTAGGGATAGAAATACTCGGTGGCGTCAGACACACGGTAAATGCAGCTGGACTCGGCAAAGGTACGATAGGAGGAGGAGCCAGTAGGCTGGTCCTCGAAGCCGATGAAATAAGGCAGAGTGTCGGAGTAGTCGAGGCAGAGGGTGCGGACGGTGACAGTGTTTGTGTCCGAGGTGCCGGAGCACACCGGAGCTATGGAAATGTTGTAGAGAGTGTTGGCCTGCAGGTCTGTCAGGGTGACGAGGGTGTCATTCACATTTATGGAGAGGACACTGTCGGCGGGCAGCCCGTCGGGAACGTAGAACACCTGATAGGATGTGGCGGTGTCCATTTCGTGCCATGATATGTCGACCGAGCTGGATGTGGTGTTGGATATACGGATGTTCTCCACACCGGGGCAGTCGGGTGCCACCTCGATGGTCAAATCGTCGACGTAGCAGTACCAGTAGTTGGAGACGGGACCGGAACGGAGGCAAATGTATTTGCCGGTGCCTTCGTAGTTGTTGAAATAGACGTTATACTTGCTGTGTATCGGGAGATTGTTGATGTTGATGGTTTGCACCAGTTGGAATGTGTTCATGTCAGTGGGGTCAGTCAGCACACCCACCTCAAGCACGGGGTTGGTGTTTGAGGATTCGCGTGCCCAGAAGGAGAGGCGGAGGGAGCTGATGGGATAGATGTTGGTGTCGACACCGGGCATGACCGCACCATGATAGTTGCCATAGCCGGACGCGGAGCTGCTGCGATAGAAATACAAACTAGCATTGCCCGTGTGAGCATAGGTGCTGCTGTTATAGGGATAGGGATAATAATAGGAGGTGGCGTCGGTAAGACGGCTCATGCAGTAGACGCCGAAATCGGGGTCGGAGGAGCCGCTTGAATGGTGATTCTCGAAACTTTCGGACCACGGGAGAGTGGTCAGGTCGACACAGGGGCTATGGAAAGAGAGGGACCGTGCAATACTGGTGTCGCCGGTTGAACATAGAGAGTAAATCTGGATGATGTAGTCGGTGTTGCCGGCGCGACCGGTAACGCTGTAGGTGGTGTCGTTGGCAATATCGTACACAATATTCTGTCCGGCGGAGTCGATGGCCACCAGCCACTGGGTGGCAGATCCACCGCCAAACCATGAAATGTCGAACGATGTGGCCTCGATGTTTGACAGAGTGATTTCGCCCGGTCGGGGGCAAGAGGGCTGGCGCAGGATGACATTGTCGATGGCTCCGCCAGGGTTGTTGTACACCGAACCGTCGTTGGCCCAGAGGAACACCAGATTGTATGTGCCACTGGCGGAGACGGTGAATTCCTCAAAGTAGTTCTGCCAGCTGGACTGGAGATTCAGTTTGTTAGCGCCGTGCAGCGAGATCCATCCCGCAGGAGGTGTGGCCGAGGCAAAGCTGTATGTGCTGGTGCCGCCGTCCGGAAGTACTCCAGCCGAGAAAGTGGCTGTGGCGGGAGCAAGGAAGACACGAATGTAGTCGTAATTGCTCTCGCCTTGGCAGCGCCAGTCGTACGACAGTTCGTAGCCGCCGGCATCCAGCGAAATGGTCTTGACGGCATAGACTATCGAAGTGCCGCCGCTGTAGTTGTTGGATGTGCCGCCATCGTCCGACACATACAGCGATTTTGTTCCGCCATTGTTCACAGCGGTGCCGATGGTCCACACACTGGGCTGGCTGCCATTGTAAATGGTCCACCCCGCAGTGTCGGAGTCGTTCTCAAAACCACAGGTGAACCCTATGGTCTGAGCCTGTGTCACCCATGGCACGAGAAACATCGTGCCCGCGAGCAACAATCTTAATACTTGCTTTTTCATGGAATTGAGTTTTAATTAATAATGATTAATGAATGATTGTTTTCTCTGTTGTCGGATAGATGCATCGAGGCATGGTCGGCCCCTATTACGGCCTGACTACAGGCACAAGTACAATTCTTAATTAGGTGCATTTTCGACACTGTAGATATCGACCCTAATAATTGTTTAATAGTGCTATATGTCAGATGTTTATGCATAAAATCCCTGCTGTTTTATTTTTTTTAAAACAAAGGCAAAATTATGTCCTTTTTTTTAATATAGCAAATCAAATCAATTTTTATAACACTTTTTAGTTTTTTTTAACTTACGGCCTTGTTGTTTTTATTCATCTGACATCGATCAAAGAAATCAGTCTCAACATGAAAGAGACTCCAGCCCTCGGTCCAGCCCATGGGCCACTTCGTGCCCAAGCGGCAGGGTGTTTTGTTTCTCAGTGGTTTGATGTCTTTTTGTTGAGTCTTTTCCAACATTTTATTTCTGGTTCAGAAACAAAATAGAATATAAATAGAATATAAATAGAATATAAATAGAAGTAAAAACAGGGTAAAAGTAGGCGCGGATGGCGGCGCCGCGGCGAATGCCGAGGGCGCAACGGTTTGGTGTGTAAGGCGTAGGGAAGCTTGCGGGGTCTTACGATGAGCCACGTTTCAAGGTGGCAACCCTTTGGTACGCAGCTGCTTGACTGCACGCTATGCGTGGGTGAACTCCATAGTCGTGCCTCTGAGGGGCAAAAGTCAGGGGGCTGCTACACGTAGTAGAGGTAGCTGAGGTTCGCTTCGGTGAGGAATGTGTTGGCGGCTTCCTGTAGGTCAGCAGGGGTGAGGGCCAGGATGTCGCGGTTCATTTCGTCGAGGGTGTCGGCATGGCCGAAGTTGAGGCATGCTTTGCCGATGCTCTGCATCTCGTTGAGGCCGGAGTCGTTGGTGATGGCCATCTGGCCGATGAGCTGTGTTTGGGCGGCTTTGAGGTGCTGGGGGGTGAGGGAATGGTCGCGCAGGGCGCGCAGCTCGTTGAGGATTAGTTCGGTGCTGCGGTCGGCGGCGTCGTTGTCCACGCCGGCATAGATGTAGAAGAGTCCGGCGTCGGTGAAGGGGACATACTGAGACTCGATGGAGTAGCAGAAGCCTTCGCGCTCGCGCACGGCCACGTTGAGGCGAGAGTTCATGGCGGGTCCTCCTATGATGTTGTTGAGCAGGGTGAAGGCGGTCTTTGAGCTGTCGTAGAGGGTGGGGGCTGCCCCGCCCACAAGCAGATGCACTTGGTGGGTGTGTTTGTGCACGGTGGTGCGGAAGAGGGAGGCCTGGGGAGCGATGGCGGCGGGGGTGGCGGCGGGGGAGGACGGTGTGGCGGACGGGCTGCCGAAGGCAAAGTATTTCTCGCAGAGGTGGACAAGCCGCCGGAACTCCACGTCGCCCACCACACTGATCACCATGCGGTCGGGGGTGTAGTGCGAGGCCATGAATTGCTTGAGCATGGCGGGGGTGAAGTGGCGCACGTTTTTCTTTGACCCAAGTATGTTGTGGGCAAGAGGGTGGGTTCCGAAGTAGCGTTCCTCGAACTCGTCGAAGATAAGCTCGGAGGGACTGTCGCGGTAGAGGTTGATTTCTTCTATCACGACGTCTTTCTCTTTCTCGATTTCGCGGTCGGGGAAGGTGGAGTGGAAAAGTATGTCGGCAAAGAGTTCGAGGCAGCGTTCCAGGTGTGCGGAGAGGGCGGAGGCGTAGACGCAGGTCTCTTCCTTGGTGGTGAAGGCGTCCAGTTCGCCGCCCACGCCGTCGATGCGGTTGCGGATGTGGTAGGAGCGGCGGTGCTCGGTGCCTTTGAAGATGGAGTGTTCAATGAAGTGGGCTATGCCTTCTTCGGCGCCCTGCTCGTGGCGGGAGCCGACGTTGATATAGACTCCAGCGTGGGTGACGATGGAGTGGGTGTGGCGGAATATGATGCGAATGCCGTTGTCTAAGGTGTGGTATTGGTACATTGTGTTGTGGGGGCTATGAGTGTGGATCCAAGAGCGGCGAAGACTATCCCGGCCAGGGTTTCGAGTGTGTCTTCGCTGATGCATGATATGAGCAGGATGCAGAGGAAAGCGGTGAAGAGGGCGTTGCGGCACAGTTTTTCCCTGACGGTGGCCAGGAGGAACGTCAGGACGATGGCCAGGAATCCCACCAGCCCGAAGGCCAGCAGGAAATTGAGGTATTGGTTGTGGGTGTGCATTCCGCTCTCGGCCAGGGGCGACTGGTTGGCTTCGAGCCGCAGTCGGCATTGGTCCACCACGTCGCCGGTGCCAACTCCCAGCAGGGGATGGCTCAGGAACACCTGCCAGGCATTGCGCCACAGCTCGATGCGTTGCAGGAGCGAGAAGTTGTTGACGTTGCGGAAACAGCGGAAGTTCTCGAATTCGTAAAAGAGTACGTAGAACATTTTGCGCGGGCCGTGCTGAAGGTATACGGGGTTGGCAATGCCTTTCTCGATGGCTTGGATGTCGGTGGGCTGGAGGTGGGTCATGCCGGCGCTGTCTTTGGTGAGGCCCATGGCTCCGAGGTAGCGCAGCAGGGCGGGGTAGACGGTATATCCTGTGGCGGTGACAGAGTCGAAGGGATAGGTGCTCACCTTTTCCCATTGCTGACGAAGCTCCGGTTCGCACACGTACTGGTGCACATAGTTGCCGTTTTCAATCAAGCCGTCCTGCCGGTGCATGTAGGGGTTGCCGTTGGCGGTGCAGGGCCGAAGGGGTTGGGTTGAAAGCGGGCGCAGGTGATAGTAGTCGTAGAGGTAGTAGCCGGTCAGCCCAGCCGCGGACAGCAGGATTAGCGCCACGGTTGCAGCCGTGGCTCGGAACATCCTCCGGGGCAGCCGTCGGCCGTAGGCGGCCAGTATCACCACCGCCGTCACTATCAAGATGATGTAGGAGGTGTAGGCCCGCAGCATCATCAAAAAGAGCAGCAGCCACACCACTATGACTATCCCGCCAAGGCGCGCCCACCAGCTGCGGAGGTGGAACATGCATTGGATGATGATGCAGAGGGTGAGGCAGATGTTCAGTCCGAAACGGATGTGTGAGATGTGTGGCACAAGGTTGCGGTAGGGCAGGTCGGGGATGAACAGATAGCGCCCCAGCCCTACAAACGTCATGGTGAGCACTGTGAGGCAGTAGGCTGCGGCCACGGGCAGCAGTTCCTTGCGCTGCAAGGGTTTGGAGCTGAGCACCACCAGGGGGATGGCCAGGAGGGGGAGTTTTTTCTGCATGTCGAACAGGCCGTAGCTGATGTTCTCCGTGCCCAAGAGCCAGACGATGTGCACTGCGGCCATGAGCAGGAATGCATGAAGCAACGGACGATGCTTCATGCATTCCCATTTCTCCTTCCATTGTCCCTCAATCACCCAGTTGGCCAACAGGAGTACCCACAACAGGTTGGTGGCAAAAACCGAGGTGGTCATGCCGATAGCCAATCCTGTCAGGAGGGTGACATAAAGGATTCTATGAACAAGTGCGCGGATGGCTCGATTCAGTTTTTGAGTATCGTGTAGCGGGCTTTAGCGGTTCAGGATTTTGTTGTACTCGGTGGGGGAGGAGAGTATCTCTACGGCTTTCTTCACATCGGGGTCCTGCGACAGGGCTCCCTCGATACTGCCCTTGCGGTAGTAGTAGTGGACCAGAATGGCGTCTTGCAGCAGCTGGCTTATCTCGTCGCGATGGCGTATCAGGTCGTCTTTCTTGGCTTCCTTGTAGGTTTTCTCCAACTGCTCAATCTGTTGCTTCAGGTTGTCCATGTATTCCTCTTCCTCGGCCACCTTGCGGAGGTCGGAGATGATGTTTTCGGTGTAGGTGGTATATTCGTATGTTTTGTCGGACAGATAGTTGATGAAGTCATGATAAATCTCGTCGGTGATGACAAAGTCTTTGGGCGCGGGGATGGTGTCGTGTTCGCGGTGGAATTTGATGGCATAGTTGAAGAAATGGAAGCGGTTGTACAGCGCCACGGACAGGAGCGATGAGGTGGGGTGTTCCACTTCAATGTCCGGCTCGATGCCGAAGCCGTCATACACTGTGCGGCCATGGCGTGTGGAGAAGGCCGTCTTCAGCGAGTCAGGCACCTTGATGGCGCGCCCGTTTTCGTCGCGGTGCTTGTAGTCGATGGCCTGTATGCAGCGGCCGGAGGGGATGAAGTATTTCGACACGGTCACCTTCATCTGGCTGTTGTAAGGCATAGGCAGGATGTTTTGCACCAAGCCTTTGCCGTATGACCGCTCGCCGATTACCACCGCGCGGTCCAGATCTTGGAGGCTTCCGCTCACAATCTCACTGGCCGAGGCGCTTTGTCCGTTTATCAGCACTGCCACCGGGATGTCCAGATCCTCGGCGGGCATACGGGTGCGCGACTTTATGTTTTTGGACACCACCTTGCCCTTGGTCTCTACAACCAGTTCGTTCTGTGGCACCCAGATGTTCACGATGTCTACCGCTTCGCCCATCAGGCCGCCTCCGTTGCCCCGCAGGTCCAGAATGATGCCTTTCATGCCGGGGTTGTCGCGTTTCAGTTTCTTAAAGGCTTCGCGCACATTCTTCGCGGCGTTCTGGGTGAATTCGTCTAAGCGGATGTACCCTATGTTGCCCTCCACCATGCCGCTGTAGGGCACGTTGGGCAGCCGGATTTCGGCGCGGGTGATGGTCACGTCGAATTCCTTCCCCTCGCGTTCCAGACGCAGGGTCACTTGGGTCCCGGCCTGTCCGCGCATGGCACTGCTCACATCGGCATTGGTCTTGCCTTCTGTGCTCTCGCCGTTCACGGCCACTATGCGGTCGCCAATCTTCAGTCCTGCCTTGTCGGCTGGCAGACCCTCGTAGGGTTCGGCCACAAATATTTTCCCTCCCTCCTGATGTATTAACGACCCAATGCCGCCATACTGCCCCAGCACTTGCATCTTCACATCCTCCATGTCGCTCTCGGCAAAGTAGTTGGTATATGGGTCCATCGAGGCCAGCATGGCGTCGATGGCCACTTTCATGGTCTTGCCGGGGTCCACATCGTCCACATAGTTCATGTGAAGGTTCTTATACACATTGGCAAAAATCTCCAGATTCTTGGAAATCTCAAATCCCTTGTCGGTCTGTGCGGCGGCGTTGAGCGCCAGCCCCAACCACAATAGCAGTGTCAGTACTCGTTTCATGTATCTTTTTTATTATATCGTCGGTGTTAGTTTGTTAATTCTCAGCAGGCACGCTGTCAACCCGCAGGTCGTTCAGCTTCAGTTCTAAGGGCGACACCATCCACACCACATCCCCATGTTTGAACACTGTGTCGGCAGGGGGGTTGATCATGTAGTCCTTGCCCCGTTCGATGGCTATCACCATCGACTTGTACTTCTCCATCAGGTGGGCCTCAATTATCGTCTGTCCCGTCAAGCGGCTGTCCGTGCCCACCTCCAGTCGGTAGGTGTTGATTTCATTGTCCGAGTGGTCATGGATCAGCATGTCGGGTTCCACCTCCACGGTGGCTCTGACGTGCGACAGCTGTTCCTCGTTGCCCAGAATGGTGAGGCGGTCGGCCGGCATCAGCAGCATGTCCTTGTCCGGCAGGTCATACACCTTCCCGGCACGTTCTATCGAAATCAGATTCACCCCATAATTCTGGCGCAGGTGCGAGTCTTGCAGTTTCAGCCCTGCTAAGGGGGAATAGGGGGTCACCGTCATCCGTTCCATGATGAAATTCTTTTCCAGCGACTCGGGAATCTTGAACGAGTTCTGCGCCTGGCGCTGGTAGAAGTTGGTGACGAAATGGTCCTCGATGCGGTTATAGAAGTCGGTGGCTCGCCGCGAAAGCAGCACAGAGGCCACCACCACGATGGCCACCACCACCACCAGTCCGGCCGCCAGATGCATATAGCGCGATATGATCCAGCCCACCATAAACAGTGCAACAAAATAGCGCAATGCCAGCAGCGGTATCACGGCCACCTGGCTGTGGCTGTAGGTGTGCAGCATTTTGCGTATGCGCTCGCGGTTCACATTCTTCACCGCCAGCGCCCACAGGAACGGGGCTTGCACCACCAGCGTTGCCATCATGCCCAGCAGCCTTCCCCACACCTGCGGTATGCTCCACGACGCAAAAAGCCCGTCGATGGTCGGCCGCAGCAGCAGTACGCTCAGCAGTCCCAAGGCAATAAGGATGGTGCTGTAGAGCAATATCGACATCAGTTGCTTGCGCACAAATGTGCCCAACTTCTTCTCATGGGTGTTCACACGGCCACTGGTGCTGTAATGCTCCAAGGCCTGTTTCAGCCTTTGCGGCAGCCGTGGCCAGACAAACTCGTAGGCGGGCAATCCCGCCTTGATCATATATGGAGTTACGAACGTAGTCAGTATCGACACCGATACGATGATGGGATAAAGCACCGGGTCTATCACCTTAAAGCTCAACCCCAGTCCCGCTATGATAAAGCTGAACTCGCCTATTTGGCAAAAGCAGAAACCTCCCTGCATGGCACTGCGCAGGGGTTTGCCGCTCAGCAGTATGCCCAGGGTGGCGGCACTCGACTTCACCACTATCACCACCGCGGCAATCACCACTATCGGCAGCCAGTGTTTCACCAGCACCTCTGGATTCACCAACATGCCCACCGACACAAAAAACACCGCTCCGAACAGGTTCTTCAGCGGGGTGATGATGCGGTGTATCACGTCGGCCTCGATGGTCTCGCTCAGTATGGCTCCCATCACGAAAGCCCCCAAAGCCGTGGAGAAACCGGCAAAATCGGCCATCACCACCATCCCGAAACACAACCCCACGGCCACGATGCACAGGGTCTCCTCCGTCATCCAACGGCGCATCCACCGCAGAAACGTGGGCAGAAGGAATATCCCGAACGTAAACCAAACGATGAGGAAGAATGCCAGCTTCACCATACTCAGCACCAGCTCGCCTCCGTTCACACTCTTTCCCACACTCAGCGTGCTCAGTATCACCAGCAGCAACACGGCCACCAAATCCTCCACCACCAGCACAGCCGTCACCGTGCTGGTAAACCGCTGCTGCTTCAGCTTCAAGTCGTCAAACGACTTGATGATAATCGTGGTGGACGAAATTGAAAGCATGCACCCCAGAAACACACAATCCATCGTCTTCATCCCCAGCAGGTGCCCCACCGTGTTGCCTGCCACAAACATGATGGCCAGCTCCGTCAGCGCCGTGATCGCCCCGGTGGCTCCTACCCGCTTCAATTTCTTGATACTGAATTCCAGTCCCAAGGCAAACATCAAGAACACAATGCCGATGTCGCTCCACACGTGCACATTCCCCTCGTCGGTGATGGCGGGAAACCACGGGAAATAAGGTCCTATGAAAAAACCAGCCACAATATACCCCAACACCAAAGGCTGTTTCAGCCACTTGAACACCACGGTGATGACCCCGGCGGTGATCAGAATGATGGCCAAATCTAAAAAAATGGGAGGCAACGACGACATATACTCGCTTTTTGTAGTAGGATAAAATGTTATTACTTACTGTTTTCTCAATGCTGAAAGAATGCTCCAATCTATTTCTGCACAAAAAGACCACATCCAGCCTGCCTCTCCTTTCCCAGTCCGGGGCATAGGCTCGACCCACTCCTTTTCTGCATACCCTTAACGCAGTCCAGCCCGCTTTATTGCACCAAACATCATCGTTGCACACATTTTTTTTCACCACCAGTCACTCCCTCCTCCGTCATCCCCCAACCAAACCTCTCTCCACCACAGCCCAAACCACCTCCCCGCTCTAAAAAAACCGTCTGCATTCCTGTTTTTTCAATATATTTTTGTATTTTTGCACCAGTTAGCACATAAAATCGTTTTATATATGATTCTGAAACAAAAAACTTTACGTCCTATTGCACTGCTCCTCATGCTTGCAATATCGCCCTTTGCGAAGTCTCAGGTCGACTTCACGCCCATCTTCACCCAGATAAAACTTGAGGCACGCACCGACTTCGACTACTACCATGAAACCAACAGCCGTAACTACGATGTCCTGAACCCCTACGGCTTCCACGGCCGCTACTTCAACTTTGTCATAGGCGGTCCCCTTGGCGAGAAGTTCTCTTACTTCTTCCGCCAGCGCATTATCGCCTCGCCGGGCAGCGTCAGCCTTTTCGACAACACCGACTTCCTCTATATCAACTATACCCCTTCCCCCAACTGGATGCTCCGTTTCGGTAAGGACGCCTTGGCCGTCGGCGGCTTCGAATACGACGCTCCCCCCATCAACGTCCTTTTCAGCACCAACTACTGGGACAACTTCTACTGCTTCCAGCCTGCCGTCGCCGCCGCCTATAAAACCGACGACGCCAACCACATGCTCCTCTTCCAGGTGGCCAACTCCCCCTATGTCCACTATGGGGCCGACCTCGGCTACGGCCTCGGCAACGAATGGAAGAGCGGACTCATGTCCTTCAACCTCTTCTACAGCGGCAAGGTGGGCCACCTCAAACTCCTCCATTCCGTCAACATGTTCCAGCGCCCCGACCGCAAATTCATGAACTACATCGCCATCGGCCACGAACTGGAATACGAACACTGGGACATCTACCTCGACCTTATCCACCACGCCAACGGCCTCGAGGACTGGGGCAACAACTTCGCCGTCGTCAGCTGCGCCAACGTCTATTTCAACAAAGAGTGGAACATCTTCGTCAAAGGTGCCTATGAGCAGAATCACTCCGACAACGCACTGCCCGGCTTCGGTATTGGCAACAACATCGATCTCGGCTACTACGACATCTTCTGCCAAACCGGCAGCAGCCATCTCACCTATGGCCTCGGCATGGAATACCACCCCAAAGTCAACCCCGACTTCCGGCTCCACGCCTTTGTGGCCAACCGTCGCACCGCCACCCCCGATGTCGTCACCAACTCCCTCCGTGCCAACATCGGCATCACCTGGAGCATGGAAATCTACCGCATGCTCAAACAGCGCATGGCCCGCATCATGCAGGAAAACCAACAACAATAATCCCTTAGTATAGACAGGCAAAACCCAAACGCCCTCATATCATGGATATTCACAACCACCACAAAAACAAAACCACGGGTTACGCCCGCTGGGCAGAGTCCGCTTTCCGCAGCATCGAGCGTCGGCTCAAAATAGCCAGCCCCCTCAAGTTCACCAGCAAGCGCTCCATCGAGGCCATCATCTTCCTCCTCATCTTCATAGGCTTCTTTTGGTTCATGGCCTACAAGATGACCCTCCCCCACATGCTCAACACCTTCATGCAGACCGCCTACCACCTGCTGCTCGAAACCGTCTTCTACATCATGGCCATCTGCGTCCTCATGGGCGCCATCGGCAAGCTGCTGGTCGAATTCGGCGTAGTCCGCCTGCTCGAGAACATCCTGCGCCCCCTCATGAAACCGCTCTACAATCTCCCTGGCGTCGCCGCCCTCGGTGCCATCCTCACCTTCCTCTCCGACAACCCCGCCATCATCTCCCTCGCCCAGGACAAAAACTTTGCCCAATACTTCAAGAAATACCAGCTCGTCTCCCTCACCAACTTCGGCACCGCCTTCGGCATGGGCCTCATGGTGCTGGCCTTCATGACCGGCCTCGGCTTTGGCAAGGGCGCACTCGTGGGCATCGTCGGTGCCATCATAGGCAGCATCATCTCCACCCGCCTCATGCAGCGCTTCACCCTCCGCGCCTATCCCGAACTTGACACCCCCGTGGCCGAGTTCACCGGCGACGAGCAGCAGATCTCCTTCAAGAGCGAAGGCTCCATTTTCCAGCGTTTTCTCAACTCCCTCCTCGACGGCGGTAAGGACGGCGTAAGCATCGGCTTCGCCATCATCCCCGGCGTGCTCTGCATCTCCACCCTCGTCATGATGCTCACCTTCGGCCCCGACGCCGCCACCCACCAGTACACCGGTGCCGCCTACGAAGGCGTACCCGTCATCACCTGGCTGGCCGACAAAATCAACGTCGTCTTCTACTGGCTCTTCGGCTTCCAGAACGGTGCACTCGTATCCTTCCCCATCACCGCCCTCGGTGCCGTGGGCGCCGCCCTCGGCCTTGTGCCACGCTTCATCTCCGAAGGCATCATCGACAACAACGCCATCGCCGTCTTCACCGCCATGGGCATGTGCTGGAGCGGCTACCTCTCCACCCACACCGCCATGCTCGACACTCTCGGCTACCGCAAACTCATCGGCAAAGCCATCGGAGCCCACACCATCGGAGGCCTCTGCGCCGGCATCGCCGCCCACTGGCTCTGGGTTCTGTTCAGTCTTCTTTTCTAAGGCATGAACCTGAAAGAAACACTCGGACGTTTCCGCACTTGGCAGAACAAACCCTATCACAATTCCGACGAGGAACAAGAAGAGCATCGTTGTGCCAACTGCGGTAACGTGTTCAGGGGAAACTACTGCCCTGTATGCCGTCAGGATGCCAAAGATGGCCGCATCACGTGGAAGTGGGTGGGTAAAAGCATCCTCGATGTGTGGGGCTTGGATTCCCGTTCTCTCCCGAACACCCTCCTGCAGCTTTTCATGCGTCCCGGACGCCTTATCGGTGCATATCTCGACGGCCAGCATCAGATATGCTACAAGCCTTTCAATATGCTCTTCATTCTTGCCATCTTTTACGTCGTGGTTCAGCAACTTTTTGGTTGGGACTATGCGTTCACTCCTGAAGACAAAGGAGGCGAAGTCGTTCAAATGGTCTTTGAATGGGTTTCCGAACACCCCGCATGGAACGCCATGCTTATCTCTGTGGCAATGATTGTCCCTACATGGCTATTCTTCCATTTTGCCCCACGCCATACACGCCACACACTCCCTGAAGGCATCTTCATCCAGCTCTTCATGAACATCCTCATCCTCGTCATTGTTTTCCTTTCCGATTTCTTTATTTTGTTCTCGCTTCTGATACCGGTTTACTACTACATCGCTTACCGCCAGCTTTTCGGCTACCGACCTTGGGGCACTATCTGGCGTATTCTTTTGTGCTTCGCGGTCTGGGGCATCTTCTTTGTCATCTTTATAAACTTTTTATATATCGTCACAACCCACCCCGAAAAACTACCGCAAGTCGCAACAAGCCTCTTGCTTTACCTTGTCGCTCTTGCAGGCATCCTCGCCTTTGGCTACTTCGTCAGCAAAAAAACCGCACAATCCAAGACATGAAACTCAAAGAATCACTCAGGCGTTTCCCCGCTCGGCAGAACAAGCCCTATCACTATTCCGACGAGGAGCTGTAGGAGTGCCGTTGAGCCAACTTCCATAGCCTACTTCATGGGCTGGAAAAAGTCCAAAAGAAGACAGCAACCCTCGCTTTAGTGTTGTGCACGCCGTTGTCGGAAATTGTTTTTTATTACCATCCACCTGTCAGACTATCAGGCACTAAACACTCTTTCCCGCCCTTGCTGATAAAAAAAACTCTCTATGTCCGAAAAAAGTTGTACTTTTGCACCACGTTATTAACCCTAAAAATAGATAAAAATGGCTTACAAAATCACTGACATCTGCGTTGCTTGCGGTACTTGCATCGACCAGTGCCCCGTCGGAGCTATCTCCGAGGGCGACATCTACAAAATCGACGCTGACGCTTGCGTCAGCTGCGGCACCTGCGCTGGTGCTTGCCCCACCGGTGCTATCGTCGAAGGCTAATCGCTTCAATGATGATCAAGTTATGCCCTGCCTCCATCCGGCGGGGCTTTTCTTTTTCCCGTACAATGAAACCCACCCATCCCTCAACCCCGCCCGCTGCTCTCTCGGCTGCAGAACCGCCCTCACCCCGCGCTCCGCACCCCGCTGCCGACCGCCGCGAACGCCACCGCCTCAAACGGCTGGCCCTTTGGCGCTACATCCTTGCCTTTCCGCGCAGCGTGTGGCTCAATTTCAGCCTTCTGCCCTTCAGCCAGGCCTGCCGTCTCCCCCTGCTCGTCTCCCACCGCACCAAGCTCCTCAACCTCTCGGGCCGCATCGAGCTGCACCCCTCCGCACTGCGTGTGGGGCTGGTGAAGATAGGCTTCAACACCTGCCAGCAAACCGATTTCCGCCACCACCGCACCCTCCTCAACCTGCGCGGCACCTTCCACATCTATGGCGAGTGTGCCATCGGTGCGGGGTCCAGCATCGACGTGTCACCCTCCGGCACCCTCTCGCTGGGCCATCATTTCAACCTCGGTCCCTCGTCCCTCATCGTGTGCAACCATTCCATCGCTTTCGGCCCCCATGTGCAGACCTCCTGGTGCTGCACCCTGATGGACACCGACCAGCACCCGCTTTTCGACAGCCAGGGTCGCCACTGCAACCCCGACCGCCCCATCCAGGTGGCCGACCACGTGTGGCTGGGCTGCCACGTCGTGCTGCTCAAAGGCACCACCCTCCCGTCGCACACCACCGTCGGGGCCATGAGCTGTGTCCACGGCACCTTTCTCGAGCCCCACACCGTTATTGCCGGCAATCCTGCCGCCGTGGTGCGCCACGGGGTCACCCGTCAGTGGTAGCCCTGCCGCGTGCGCCGCTGCCACCGGGCATCGGCGCACGGCTTCTGCCGTTTAGGTCCAGAATTCCTGCCTCTTTTTTGTGCAGTCCATGCCGCAGCCCCGCAGCCCGGGGCCAGCGGCGCCGCGACAAGGCATCGCCGTAGTTGCATAGGCGCCTGTTGGCCTATGCTTGGCTTATACTTTGATTCTTGTTAAGAAACAAAATAGAGTATAAATAGAGTATAAATAGAAACAAAATGTAAAATAAATATCGGATCAAGGGCGGGTTTGCTTCGCGAGCCGTGTCCGATAGATGTTGGCCTGCTTTTTGTTTTTCATGCGGGTGTGGATGTCCACCAGCTGTTGTAGTATGGCGGGGTCGTTGGGGGCGAGCTGCTCGGCACGGTTCAGATGGCGCAGGGCAGTGGAGTAGTCGGCCTCGGCAATGTAGGTGTAGGCCAGCGATGAGAGGAACGAGGGTTCGGCGGGGAAGAGCTGAGCAGCGCGGAGGGCCACGCGGCGTATGTGGGGCATGACGTCGGTCTGGGCAGGGGTGAGGGAGGCCTGGGCGGCGGGACTGCCGTCGGCGGGAGCGGCCTGGCTGGCCTCGTAGAGGGTGTAGAGATAGTCCTGCACGCCTTCGATGATGAGCTGGCGGCCGCCTTGGTCGAAGTTGGGGTATTGCCAGCGGTGGCCGATGCTTTCGGAGCGGTTGAGGGTGGTGATGATTTCGTCGGCGAAGGGCTGCCATTGGCGTATCTCGCCAAGGAAGAAGATTTTGCCGAACCGCAGGTCGAGGCGGTCGGGGAAGAGGTTGATGGCGCGGTCGATCACGGCCAGGCCGCTGTCGGCCAGGGCGTCGGCTGCGGCGGGGTTGTCGGCCGTGGACATGCAACGGTTGATGTAGTGGTTGAAGCGGGCTATGTGGAGGTCGATGTCGTCGGGCGACGACTCCGACCATTGGGCCAGGATGCTGCGCTGCTGGGCCAGGTTGTCGCTGTTCAGGGCGTCGTAGAACGAGTCGGAAAAGGACTGCGCCGAGAGGCTGAGGCCACAGGCTGCGGCAATGACGAGGGGGATGATTTGTTTCATGTTGACAAGTGTTTATGGGCTGGAGGCACCGGGTGTTGTTGTTTTGTTGACGCTGCAAAGATACACAATATTTTTTATTCTTTGGCGTTTAGTGGTTTTAAAGTTTGCCAGTTTGTCTCGTTACAGTATGAAATTGTTGTTGATAACCCCACCGCTCACACAGCTCAACACTCCCTACCCCGCCACGGCGGTGCTGAAAGGGTATTTGGAGGGGTGTGGCTACGAGGTGGCCCAGACCGACTTGGGTATTGAGCTGGTGGACCGCATGATGTGCGCCGACTGGCTGCGCCGGGCTGCCCGGTGGGCGGCCGACGGCGGAGGCGGCGGACGTGCGGCGGGGGTGCTGCTGCAGGCCGCCGAGGTGGTGGAGCCGGTGATGCGTTTTTTGCGCGGCGGCGACGAGTCGGTGGCGTGGCGCATTGTGAATGGAAGTCTGCTGCCCGAGGGGCGGAGGATGAGACAGGCTGAGGATATGGATTGGGCTTTCGGCAATGCGGGCATCACGGACCGGGCGCGCTATATGGCCACGCTGTTTGTTGAGGAGGTGGCCGACGCGGTGCGCAAAGGTGTAGACCCCCATTTCGGCCTTGTGAATTATGCCGAGCAGCTGGCGGCCTATACCCCTACGTTCGACGAGTTGCACCGCGCGCTCAGGGCCGACCCCACGCCGGTGGATGAGCTGATGAGGGGGCTGCTGGAGGCGCATTTAGAGCGCGAGCGGCCCGATGTGGTTTGTTTCTCGGTTCCGTTTCCGGGCTGTCTGTATGGGGCGTTGCGCTGCGGCGGATGGATTAAAGTCCGCCGTGGAGGCGGCGGGACACAGCATGGCGGCGACGTGGCGATGAGGTATGGATGGCCGCGGCCGGCGGTGTGTGTGGGCGGGGGCTTTGTGAATACGGAGTGGCGACAGCTGCGCGACGACCGGGTGTTTGACTATTGTGATTTCATCACCCTCGACGACGGCGAGCTGCCTTTGCAGCGCATCGCCGAGTTTGTGGCGGGGCAGAGCACGGAGCAGGAGTTGGTGCGCACCATGTGGCGGCGCGCCGACGGGACGGTGGTGTGGGAGCTGCTGAACGCCAGCGAGGTGTTGGCCAACGGCGAGCCAGACTTTGGCGGGTTGCCGTTGCATTTGTATGTCTCCACCGCCGATATGACCAACCCGATGCACCGCCTGTGGAGCGACGGCCGTTGGAACAAGCTGATGATGGCGCACGGCTGCTATTGGCACCGATGTGCGTTTTGCGACACGGGTCTGGACTATATAGGGCGTTTTGCGGCCCCGACGGCTGCGCAGGTGGTGGACACGATGGAGCGGGTGGCGGCGCAGACGGGGTGCGGCGGGTTCCATTTTGTGGACGAGGCGCTGCCGCCCAGGCTGCTGGGCGAGGTGTGCGACGAGTTGTTGCGGCGCGGGATGACGATGACTTTTTGGGGCAATATCCGTTTCGAGAAGGCTTATACTGCCGAGCTGTGCAGCAAGCTGGCGAGGGCGGGATGTGTGGCCGTGAGCGGGGGACTGGAGGTGGCGTCGGACAGGCTGTTGCAACTGATGGACAAGGGGGTGACGATTGAGCAGACGGTTGAGGCGTGCCGCCATTTCCGCGACGCGGGCATCATGGTGCATACGTATTTGATGTACGGCTTTCCGACGGAGACGTTGCAGGAGACCCTCGACGCGCTGGACACGGTGCGCCGGATGTTCGACGAGGGGATTGTGCAGAGCGCGTTTTGGCACCGCTATGCCATGACGTGCCACAGCCCTTCGGGCCAGAACCCCGAGCGGTACGGCGCACGGCGGCTGGACCGGGAACCGAATGCCTTCTGCAATAACGAGGTGGATTGGGAACCGGCGGCGGGAGGCCCGCAGTTTGACTATGACATTGAGGAGGTGGGGCGCGGCCTGCGCACGGCGACATATAACTATATGAACGGGTTGGGACTTGACAGGCCGGTGCGGAGTTGGTTTCCGGGCTTGCAAGGACCGAGGACGCATAAAACGAACAAAAAGACAAGAAGATGAATGGTGACGACAGATTGAAGACGAAGGGCGGATTGAGAAGATGGTGGGTGGTGTTGCTGTTGGTTGTGGTGTCGGCGGTGTGTATGGTGCTGTTCTTTTTTCCGGCCAAGCCTGGGTATCTTGTGTCGTTGAGCACAACGGCCAGCCGCTTTGAGAATACGGTCAAGAAGGATGTGTTTCCCGGTTCGAAGTTGCTGCTGGGGATGGCTTATGGCTGCATGTCGATGTATGATGTGCAGGCGGAGTTTTATGCCGACTTTGCAGTGCCACAGGTGTGGCCAAAGGAGCAGTACGACAGTGTGCGGGTGTGGATTAGCCGCGACGACTATGACCGGGTGATGGACGACTCGGAGGTGGGTCGGGTGAGGCAGGTGAGAGTAAGGGTTTATGAAGTCGATGTGTTGGACCGCCGGGGCAGGTGGAGCCATTATGTGGCCGCTCATCCCCACGGCGGGGGCGGCTGGTTTATGACTGGTGCACTGGCGGGTATCCTGGCCATGGTGCTTTTTGTGAAAAAGTTGTTTTACGAATCTTGATTGCGGCGCCACTGTGAGTGGCGGATGCGGCTGAGGGCAGAGTGTTTGGTGAAGCGGCGGAAGGCGGCGGGGTCGGCTTCGGCAAGTGCTTCGAGCTGGGCTTTGCGCTCGGGGGTGAGGTTGTAGCGGACGGCGGCCTGCCGGTTGTAGGGGCAGACGAGTTGGCAGCAGTCGCAGCCAAAGGCATAGCCGGAGAGGCGGATGTGCGGCGGAAGGGTTTCGGCACGGTTTTCGATGGTGTGGTAGGAGGCGCAGCGTGTGGCGTCGAGCAGGGGGATGTGGGTGTGGGCGGTGTGGGTGATGGCGTGGTTGGGGCAGGCGTCGACACAGGCGTGGCAGTCGGCGCAGCGGTTGGAGAGGGGTGTGTCGTAGTGGTCGGCGGGGGAGGTGGTGACGAGTTCGCCGATGTTGCAGTAGCTGCCTAAGGTGGGGTTGACGAGGAGGGTGTTGCGCCCTATCCAGCCGAGGCCGGCTCGGAGGGCCCATTGTTTGTCGCTGATGGGGACGGTGTCGACACAGGGTTTGGCTTGGAAGTCGGGGTGTTGGAGCTGGATGGCGGCGATGAGCTGGAAGAGCATCCGTTTGATGCGTTCGTGGTAGTCTTCGCCGTAGGCGTATTGTGCGATGCGGGCGGGGCCTTCCATCAGGCAAGAGGGTTTGTAGCCGAGGAGGAGGACGATGACGCTTTGGGCTCCGGGAAGGAGCAGGGAGGGGTCGGCGCGGAGGTCGCGGTACTGTTCCATGTAGGCCATGTCGGCGTGGTAGCCGTTGCGGAGCCATTCGGCATAGCCCCATTCCTCTTCGGAGAGAGGGGTGGCGGCGGCTATGCCGCAGGCGTCGAAACCCACAGCGGCGGCGGCCTCTTTGACGGCCGACGAGGAGAGGGTGGGGGAGTGCACGGGTTATTCGGCTTCGGGACTGTTGGCTTGTGCGGCTCGGTTATCCTTGAGTGAGCCCTCGAAAAGTTCGAATTTGAGGAACCGGCAGTCGAGCTGTCCGTTGAGGAGGGGTATCTTTTGGGAGGGTTTGAGGCCGATGTGTTTGAGGGCTTCGAAGTCGGAGCTGATGAGCCATACCTCGCAGTCTTTGCCGTATTTGCGCTTGAAGGTGTCGCCGAGTTGTTGGTACATGGCGTTGAGGTCCTCGATTTTGATGCGTTCGCCGTAGGGGGGATTGGTGACGATGAGGGTGCGGCCTTCGGGTGGGTCTTGGTCTTCGAAGGAGCCGTTGAAGAGCATCACGTCCTTGTGGAGCTTGGTGAACTGGAGGTTTTTCTCGGCTTGAGAGAGGACGGTGAGGTCGATGTCGTTGCCCCATATTTCGTGGTCGAAATCGTTGGAGCCGATTTTGCGGTCTTCTTCTTGTTTGACGCTTTTCCATTCGCCGAGGTTGAATTCTTTCCAGCGACGGAAGGCGAAGCGGTCGCCGCGGTAGTACTGGGCCGGGATGTTCATGGCCATCATGGCGGCCTCGATGAGAAGGGTGCCGGAGCCGCACATGGGGTCGTAGAAGTTGGTGTCGCACTGCCATCCGGTGAGTTTGATCATGCCGGCGGCGAGGACTTCGTTGATGGGTGCGAGGCCTACGGCCTGGCGGTAGCCGCGCTTGTGGAGGGATTCGCCGCTGGAGTTGATGAGGAGGGTGACTTGGTTGTCGTGGATGTGGAGGTTGAATTTATAGTCGGCGTTTTCGGTGTCGATGGAGGGACGCTGGCCGAAGTTGCGGCGGAAGCGGTCCACGATGGCGTCCTTGGTTTTGAGGGCGGCGTAGTAGGAATGGGTGAAGATGTCGCCGGAGGTGGTGCTGTCGATCATGAAGGTGCAGTCGACGTCGAGGATTTTCTCCCATTTGATGCGGTAGACCTGGTCGTAGAGCTCTTGGTCGTTGTTGGCCTCGAACTCGGCAAAGGGTTTGAGGATGGCCAGAGCGGTGCGGCAGGTGTAGTTGGCGCGGTAGAGGGTGCGCATGTCGCCCTCGAAGAGTACGGCGCGGTTGATGCACTCGATGTTTTGGGCGCCGATGGTGCGGAGTTCGTCGGCGAGGACTTCCTCGAGGCCCATCATGGTTTTGGCTACCATTTTGAATTTCTCTCTGTTGGAGCTCTGCACGGGTACGGCTTTGCCGTTTTGTTTCTGGATAATCATTGTCTTGTTGTTAAGATTTGAGATGAGGTGAAAGGAGTGTTTTTTCTTTATTCGGTTTTTTTTGTGTGGCGGAGGAGGTGTGAGCGCCGTGTGCGTTGTGAGCGCAAGTCGCGGCCGGTGGCAATGGCCACGTTGAGCTCGTAGCCCAGCATGACGACGAAGCTGTTGACCAGCAACCAGAGCATGATGAGCATCAGGGTGCCGATAGAGCCGTAGAGGAGGTTGTAGCGGTTGAAGTTGGCCAGGTAGATTTTGAATCCCCATGAGAGGAGGATGAACATGCCGGTGGAGAAGATGGCTCCGGCTGAGAAGAAGCCCACACGTTGTTTCTTCATGGGGATGAGATAGTAGATCAGGCTGATGGTGAGCAGGGTCATCCCTACCAGTATCACCCAGCGGCCAATGCTGATGATGATGTGGGTGAAGGAGCCGGGGATGAGGATGCCGTAGCGGAAGAGCCAGATGAGGATGGTTTTGTAGCCGATGATGAGGACCAGCACCAGTACCAGCATGATGTAGAGCAGGAACACCAGGGCGATGCAGATGAGGTATTGCACCACAAAGGAGCGTTGCTCCTCATGGCGGCCGGAGAAATAGGACATCATGCTGTTAAGGCCGTTGGCGGCAAAGATGACCGACGCCGCCGAGCCGAGGGAGAGGAGGCTGGTGTGCTTGTGGCCCATGACGTCGTTGATGGTGTTGGCCAAGGGACCGTAAATCTTTTCGGGCACGATGAGTTGCAGTTCGTAGAGCAGTTCGTCCTGTAGTCCGTCGAAAGGCAGGAAGGCGATGAGGGTGAAGATGAAGATGAGCAGCGGTGGCAGGGCAGAGAGGAAGGAGAAGGCCAGCCCCTTGGACGCCCGCCAGAGGTCGCCGTTGAAGATGCCTCGCCAGATGTAGCTCACCACGTCGTAGATAGGCACCCCTTGGCTGCGGGGCATGGCTCCGCGATAGACCGCGACACGCATGCGGCGAGCCATGCGGCTTTGGGCCATGCGGTCTGCCATATTGCGGCAGCGGTCTGCCAGGGTGTCGAGGCGGGGTTTCACGGCAGGTGGGGAGCTTATTTCTTTACAAGCGAGATGTCCATGCTTTTGATGTGGTGGGTGAGGGCTCCGACGGAGATGAAGTCCACGCCGGTCTCGGCATAGGTGCGGAGGGTCTGCTCGGTGATGCCGCCGCTGGCCTCGGTCTCATATTTGCCGTCGATGCGGCGGACGGCTTGGCGCAGTGTGTCGGGGTCGAAGTTGTCGAGCATGATGCGGTCCACGCCTCCGTGGCGCATCACCTGCTCCAGCTCGTCGAGGTTGCGCACCTCGATTTCAATCTTTAAGTCCTTGCCTTTTGCTTTGAGATAGTCATGAGTGCGGTCGATGGCGGCTTCGATGCCTCCGGCGAAGTCGATGTGGTTGTCCTTCAGCATCACCATGTCGTACAGCCCGATGCGGTGGTTGGTGCCGCCGCCGCAGTGCACAGCGTATTTCTCCAACAGGCGCATGTTGGGTGTGGTTTTGCGAGTGTCGAGCAGGCGGGTGTGGAGTCCGTCCAGCATCTGCACCATGTGGTGGGTCTGTGTGGCGATGCCGCTCAGGCGTTGCATAAAGTTCAGGGCGGTGCGCTCGGCAGTGAGAATTACCCCCGACGCGCCTTCCACGGTCATCAGTATTTCGCCTTTTTTCACCGGGTCGCCGTCATGTTTCAGCGGGGTCACGTTGATGGGGATCTGGCTGTGGTAATAGCTGTCGTTCACAAAGCGGAACACCCGTTCGCCCACCTCCATGCCGCACACAATGCCGTCGGCCTTGGCAACCATTTTGGCTGTGTTAGTGGCTGTTGGGGGAATGCATGCCAAAGTGCTGTGGTCGCCGTCGCCCACATCTTCAAGCAGTGCCATACGAATCAGTTCGTCTAAATTGGGGATATTGGTCATCATGACAAACACCTTATTATTTCAATTTGCAAAAATACGAATAATCTTTCAATTATCTAAAATAATCTTTCCGAGTTGTGTTTTTTTCGTACTTTTGCACCATGAAATCAACCATCATAAACATAGGCGACGAGCTTCTCATCGGGCAGGTAGTCAACACAAATGCCAGCACGATGGCCCAGATGCTCATAGCTGCGGGCATAGATGTCTGCGGCACCTTCGTCATCGGCGACCGCGCCGACGACATCGATTACTACCTCCGTCATTGCATAGAAAAGAGCGATGTGGTCCTCATCACGGGCGGCCTCGGCCCCACCAAGGACGACATCACCAAGCGCACCCTCTGCGACTTCTTCCACAGCGAGCTTTACGAGAACCCGGAGGCCTTAGCCAACATCAAGCGCATATTCGATTCGCGCGGCTACGAACTCACTCCCGTCAATCGGCAGCAGGCCTGGGTGCCGCGTTGCTGCACCATGGTCAACAACCTGCTGGGCACTGCCCCCTGCATGTGGTTCGACTATCAGGGCAGAGTCATCGTCTCCATGCCGGGCGTCCCTTTCGAGATGGTCAACCTCATGCAGACCGAAGTTATCCCAAGACTACAGGCTCATTTCCGCACCGACCAGATTGTCAACAAGAACATTCTGATACAAGGCATCGGCGAGTCCTTCCTTTCCGACCTCATCGAGCCCTGGGAGCTGGCCCTGCCCTCCACCATCCGTCTGGCTTATCTGCCACAGGCCGGAATGCTCAAACTGCGCCTCACCGCCCGTGGGAGCCACGACGACCGTCCGTTGCTCGAAACACAGATAGCGCAAGCTGTAAGCAAGCTCTACCCCATTGCTGGACAATATATTGTGGGTGAAGACCTTGAAACCCTTCCCCAGCTTGTGGCCCGCACCATGACCCTCCGCCATCTCACCCTTGCCACTGCCGAAAGTTGCACCGGCGGCGCCCTGGCGTCGCAGCTCACCGCCATGGCCGGTGCCTCCGAGTACTACCGAGGCGGCATCGTGGCCTACAGCAACGAGGTGAAACAATGCGCCTTGGGGGTCGACCCCGACACCCTCGCTGCCCACGGAGCCGTCAGTGAGCCAACCGTGCGCCAAATGGCCGAAGGCGCCCTACACCGCCTCGGCAGCCACTATGCCGTAGCCACCACCGGCATTGCTGGCCCCGGCGGCGGCACACCCCAGAAGCCTGTCGGCACCGTGTGGATTGCCGTGGCGTCGCACAGCCAGACCGTGGCACGCCTGCTCCGGTTCGGCGACCGCCGCGCCCAAACCATCGAGCGCACCTGCAACGCCGTGTGGAGCGACCTCGTCAAGATGGTCAATGCCGAACATCCCGACCCATCCTCCCGCCAAGCCTGAAACCCAAACGTTCATCATCCTCAACACATCATCCCATGCCCAAAGGTTTAATCACCATCCTCATGCTCGTCTGCTCCAATGTCTTCATGACATTTGCCTGGTACGGCAACCTCAAACTCCAGCAGATGAACCTCATCAAAGACTGGCCACTCATCGCCATCATAGCCCTCTCGTGGGGTACCGCCTTTTTCGAATACTCCTTCATGATTCCCGCCAACCGCATCGGCTCTCAAATCACTGGCGGCCCCTTCACCCTCATGCAGCTCAAAATCATACAGGAGTGCATTTCGCTCTTTGTCTTCACCGTCATTGTGGCCACCGTCTTCAAGGGCGAGCCCATCCGCTGGAACCACCTTGTGGCCTTCGGCTGCATTGTGGCCGCCGTCTTTTTTGCTTTCTTGAAAACCAATTAAAATGTCCTTGCCATGAAAAAAGTCCTCCTCATGTTGTTGCCGACCCTGCTCCTGGCCGTCGGCTGCCAAAAAGAAATGCAAACCATCCCCCTCTCGCAGTGGGAGTTCGAGTATGACGGCCAGTGGTACCCCGCCACCGTTCCCGGCTGCATCCACACCGACCTCATGGCCCAGGGCCTCATCCCCGACCCCTTCTACGCCACCAACGAGGACTCCGTGCAATGGGTTGCGCAGCGTCCATGGAAATACCGCACCACCATCACCCGCGACATGTGGGAGGGCTTCGAACACTGCGACCTCGTGCTCGAAGGCGTCACCTATTGCGACGTGCGCATCACCGGCACCACCATGGGCGCCCCCTTCGAACACCTGCTCATGTCGCCGGACAACATGTTCCGCACCTTCCGCGTGTGCCTCTTCGAGTCCCTCATCGACAGTGGCATCCTGCCCGACCCCGACGAGGAGGCCATGATTGAAATCACCTTCTTCCCCATCGAGCAAAGCAACGAGAACCATTTTGCCACCAAGGAGAGTGCAGAGGACGGCTACCCCTGGCCCGACATGGACTACGACCTGCCCGACCACCGCGCCATGAGCCGCATGGCCCCCTACATGCTGGGGTGGGACTGGGGCCCTAAGCTCAGCACCGTCGGCATCCTCGGCGCAGCACGCTTAGAGTGCTTCAATGGCGACGAGCCAGAACCCTCCGTCGCCAAACCCCGCTCCTGGAATGTCGAGCTGCGGCAGGAGCAGGACTCCATCGGACAGAGCTTCACCTTCTACCGCAACGGCAAACCCCTCTTCGTGAAGGGCGCCAACTGGATTCCCGTCCATTCCTTCCCCGTGCTCGACAGCGCCAACCGCGCCCGCTACCGCCACCTGCTCACCGCCGCCAAGGACGCCCATTTCAACATGCTCCGCGTGTGGGGTGGCGGCATCTACGAACCCGACTACTTCTTCCATCTCTGCGACTCGCTGGGCCTCATGGTGTGGGTCGACTTCAACTTCAGCTGCGCCCTCTATCCCTCCGACTCCGCCTTCCTCGCCAACGTCAAAGCCGAGGCCGAGGAGCAGGTGCGCCGCATCGCGCAGCATCCCTGTGTGGTGTTGTGGTGTGGCAACAACGAGGTGAAAAACGGCTGGGAAGACTGGGGCTGGCAAGCCCAATACCAGTGGACTCCCGAACAGACAGCCACCCTCCAGCACGGCATCGACACCCTCTTCGGCCCCAATGGCATACTGGCCCAGGCCGTCAGCCAATGCGACCCCCTGCGTCGACCCTACATCAGCTCCTCGCCGCTCTTCGGCTGGGGCCATCCCGAATGCGTCACCCATGGCGACAGCCACTACTGGGGCGTATGGTGGGGCGAGCAACCTTTCGAGATGTACCGTGAGAAGACGGGCCGATTCATGTCCGAGTTCGGCTTCCAGAGCTACCCGGACTACAGCACCGTCTGTCGCTACTGCCCCGCCGACCAGCGCACCATCGACTCCCCCACCATGAAGAAACACCAGAAGCACGGCCGCGGACTGGAGATAATTGACAAAGCCATGCAGCAATACTATGGCGTCGACAGCCGCTCGCTCAGTCTCGAGGATTTCTGCTACGTCAGCCAGCTCCTCCAGGCTTGGGGCACAGGCTACGGCATCCTCTGCCATCTCCAGGCGCAGCCCCACTGCATGGGCACCCTCTATTGGCAGCTCAACGACGTATGGCCCGTGGCCTCGTGGTCGTCGGTCGACTACTACGGCAACTGGAAAGCCCTCCACTACCGCGTCCGCGACCTTTTCAGCGACACCGTCGACCTCGACCGCTGGGCGAAATACTATAAGACCTATCCCCGCAATCTCCATCTGCCCAAGGCCCGCTACGACCTCAGCCAGCGCATGGTCAAAGGGCAGCTGGTGGTCGACCTCAAGGCGCAGACCAGTCTCCGCGACGTGATGCTGCAAACTTCGCCCCACGTCGACGGCCATTTCGACCTCAACTACTTTGATCTCCCCGCCGGAGCCACCCTCCAGGCCCGCTTCATCCCAGCCGACCCCAAGGCCGACCTCTCGCACGTCACGGTGACTCTCAAGTGCCTCAACCAGGTGCTTGGTCCCCAGCGGTAGGCCGCGCGGCGCCGCCCTGCCCTGCATTCCGCCGGACGTGGCGCGTCTGTTCCTCATCCTCATAAGGCTTATCTCCCAAACCCCTCTTTCCCCAGCATCAGCAGAACAAGAGGGGTTTGTTTCCATATATTTTCTTGTTTGTTTCTATTTCTATTGTATTTTATCTCTGCACCAGTGTATATATATAAAATAAAAAGCGTCAAAATGCTGTAATAGAATAGGTCTTGCCATTTTGGCGGGGCTGGCGCCTGTGGTTCAAGTGGTCTGTTGAGGTTGCGATTGCTTCTGACGGCTGTTGGGAATCTGGGAATCGGGGGCCTTGCGGCGGGAGGGCGTGCCAGCGGCTTGGGCAGAGGCACTGGCCTCCCTGAGTGTCCCGACCTTCAAGAAATCTTGCCGATTCAAAAAAAAAATGTATATTTGCAGCACCATAGATGGTGGGTGTGCCAACGGTGCCGATTGCCTAAAGGTGTGGAATCCAATGGGGTTGCCTGTAGACAGAGGCACAACATGCTGGCAGGTGCCATGGCTGGATGCAACGACACCCGTGGTGTGGGCAGCTTGCCGTGGCCGCGTTCGCCGTCTGTGGACAAGGAAATGATTGTTTAATCTCTTTATAGACTGAATTATGAATCTACAGGGAAGACGCGAAAGCAAAAATGTTGACGACCGCCGCGGACAGGTGGGCAAGAAAGCCGGCCTGGGTATCGGGGGTCTTATTATTGCCGGTATCATTGTGCTGATTATGGGTGGTGACCCGACCAAGGTGTTGCAACTGGCCGGCGGCAACTCCACCTCGGGAGAGAACACCGAGTATGTGGCTACGGCCGAGGAACAGGAACTGGCCAAGTTTGCCAGTCAGATTTTGGCCGGCACCGAGGATGTGTGGACGGCCGAATTCAGAAAGATGGGCCGCACCTATACGCCTCCCAAGCTGGTGCTTTTCAAAGGGTCGGTGCAGAGCGGTTGCGGTGGCGCCACCTCGTCGTCGGGTCCGTTCTATTGCTCGGCAGACCAATGTGTGTATATCGACCTTGAGTTCTTCTCCAGCATGCGCCAGCAGCTGGGTGCCGACGGCGATTTTGCATACGCCTATGTCATAGCCCACGAGGTGGGACACCATGTGCAGTATCTGCTCGGCACGCTGACTCAGGCCCATCAGCAGATGAGCCGCCTCAGCGAGAAGGAGTCGAACCAAATCAGTGTCAGGCTCGAACTGCAGGCCGACTATTATGCCGGGGTGTGGGCCTATCACGACAACAAGATGTTCGGCTCGCTGGAAGATGGCGACATCGAGGAGGGCCTGAATGTGGCTTCGAAGATTGGTGATGATTACCTGCAAAAGCGAGCACGGGGCTATTCGGTGCCCGACTCGTTCAACCATGGCACGTCGGCCCAGCGCGTGAAGTGGCTCAAGAAGGGCCTGACGACGGGTTCGGTGCAGGGTGGCGACACGTTCACCCCTGCCTATGCCAACCTGTAGGCCGCCTGCGGAAGGCCTCCGGCCAGCTGCGCAACCTCGGGTGGACGTGACTTTAGTTTGCTGACATAAAGCGAGTAGCGTTTTGGACGCGCTTTATTATTCTTGCAATAGAAAAAAAAAGCGTATTTTTGCAACACAAAACAGAGTAAAATAATAAAACTATATTATCATGAAGAAATCACTGTTTTTAGTATTGTTCCTGGCCCTGATGGGCGGAGCATTCGCCCAGAATGAGGGCGTCACCGAGTATGTGTCGGCACTGATTACTTTCAAGGACGGTAGCAATGTGCCGCAGGATTCATTGAACAAGTATGGTGTGGTAATCCAGACCCGTTCGGGCCGTATGGCCACGGCCCTCATCGCTGCGCAGCAGTATCAGGCTTTCCTCAACGCCCAGCTGGTGGAGAGAGTGCAGCCTTCCACCCGCGTGTTTATGCGCAACGACCAGGTGAAGGCCGACGGCGCTTATGTCGAGACTCCTTATCAGAAGAATGTTAAGGCTCAGGCCAAGAATGTCGAGGATCAGGATCGCCGTTCGGTGCGCCGCAACATTATTCCGGAGGAGGACATCCGCCGCGACGAGGCCAAGGGTTGGTATGTCGGCTTGCTGCTTGGCGGTACCAGCAACTCGCTCGACGTGCAGAAGACCATCTTCAACGGCACGTGGTATTCCTACCGTGGTCTGAACCTCGAGCTCCGCGCCGGCTATCAGTTCAACGAGTGGTTCGGCATCCGCAGCGGTGTGGGTCTGCTGTCGAAGAATTATGCCACCAAGCTTACTGTCGACATCAATGGCGCCAGCCAGCAGTATAATACCTACCACCAGAACCAGTACCTGCAATTACCCCTGATGGCCGACTTTTCGATCGGTGGCGAGGCTGTCCGCATCCATTTCATGGCTGGCGGCTATGCTGCCTACTGGCTCAGCCAGTATCGCGACGGCTATATCTACAAGGCTACTGAGCCCCACCACAACACGGGCTACACCTATCAGTTCATCGACGGCTATGACAACCGTTTCGATGCCGGTCTGGCTTGCGGGCTGGGTCTGAGCATGAATGTGTCGCCCAACTGGCAGCTGCTTTTCGAGGGCAACTATTACCACGGCCTTATCAGCACCGCCAAGAGCCCCAGCAAGATGTTTAACCGCACCTGGAACTTTGGCATGGGTGTCACCTATCATTTCTAATTAGATAGTAGTTCTTATAAAAAGAAAGGCGGTGAACCGGGCAACCGGAGCCGCCTTTGTTGTTTCCGTCGTGTGACGGGATGGCACAGGCCTGTTAGGCCACAAAACGATAGATTGATGATACAGATTGACGATAATACTTTCGAGGTGGACCGCCCGGTGTGGCCCGATTTCCTCAACAACCGGCCCGCCGAGAGCCATAAAGGCACCTATGGCCACGCTTTGCTGGTGGCGGGGAGCTACGGCAAGATGGGGGCCGCCGTGCTGGCAGCGCGGGCTTGTATGCGCGCTGGCGTGGGCCTGCTGACGGTTCATGTGCCACGGCGCGGGGTTGATATTATGCAGACGGCTGTGCCGGAGGCCATGGTTCAGGTGGACGACGATGAGTGCCACTGGACCCACTCTTTCACGCCGCAAGAGCTGGAGCGCTACGATGCCGTGGGCGTGGGTCCCGGGCTGGGCACTGCCAGCGCCGACGCCATGCGCGCGCTGATGCTGGCGGCGGTGGGCAAAAGGGTGGTGGTGGACGCCGACGGGCTGAACATGCTGGCCAATATGCCCGACCGCCTCGACCTGTTGCGGGCGTTGGGCATGGCAGCCCCTACAGTGCTGACGCCCCATGCACGCGAGTTTGAACGGCTGTTCGGCTCTTTTGACTCCCCTTCTTTGCGTCAGCAGCACCAACGGAAGTTGAGCCGACAGACGCATTGCGCCATAGTGTATAAGGGGCATCGGACTCAAACTACTGGGAGTGAGGGTGAAATGTATGTCAACACAACGGGTAATCCCGGCATGGCCACAGCGGGGAGCGGTGATGTGCTGACGGGCATTACTTTGGCTTTTTTAGCTCAAAGTAAAGAATATCAGTTAAATGCAGCGATATGTGCTTCGATGGCTGTGTGGATTCATGGCAAATCTGCTGATTTGGCAGTCCAAAAGCAGTCAGAATGCAGCTTGGTTGCTGGGGATATGATAAAATTTTTGACCTTGGCAACAATGTGATAATCATTGCAGTAAAGGTATGTAGAAAAACTTTTTTCAAAAAAAATTTTGTCGGTTCGAAAAAAGTGCGTATCTTTGCAACCGCTTTGAAAGAGAAAAGCAACCTTCCTCAATAGCTCAGTTGGTTAGAGCACCTGACTGTTAATCAGGGGGTCGCAGGTTCAAGTCCTGCTTGGGGAGCAAAACAAAAAGCCGCATTCAGTGCGGCTTTTTGTTTAGGCTATAGGTTGGAGTCTGTACCCAGGGGCTTTCGGGTTCCATAGGAGTGGCTGATGAGCCGCCAGCTGTGACGGACTGGTACAAAGGCTTCCAACGGGCTTCTGGCCTCCCGTAGATGGCCAGCCAAGTGCTGCCCTGAGACGAGACGGCATTTCCGGCAGCGATGCCATGGTAATAGAACACGAACGAATAGAAATGAACTTATGAATAATACATTGCTCATAACCCTCCTTCTGGCCTTGGCCGTAGTGTCGATGATGATGCTGGGGCTGGGTGTGAAGATGCTATTCCGCAAGCATGGCGAGTTTAAGCGTCATTGCAGTAGTATGGACCCCTATACGGGCCAGTCGGCAGGCTGTGTGTGCCACAGGGCGGCCAACGTGAAGTGTAAGGAGGAGGGCCGCTATTCGCCGTTAGAGGTGAATGAGAATCTCCTTTCGGAGACGAGGTCGTGACAGGTCTCGCCCGTCGACAACAAAATCCCCGCACCGGACGTTCTGCCAGTGCGGGGATTTTGGTTGGTGGGGTATGTGTGTTCTATTGCAGTTTGAGGCTCTTTTTGTAGGCTTTCATGGTGTTTTCGAGCAGGGAGATGATGGTCAGGGGGCCTACGCCGCCGGGCACAGGGGTAACCCAGCTGCAAAGGTTGTCCACTTCGCTGTGCTTCACGTCGCCGATGATGCGGTAGCCGCTCTTGCGGCTCTCGTCGGGGATGCGGTGGATGCCCACGTCCACCACCACGGCTCCGGGTTTCACCATGTCGGCGGTGACAAACTCGGGCTTGCCGATGGCTACGATGAGGATGTCGGCCGTGCGGGTGATGTCGGCCAGGTTTTGGGTGCGGCTGTGGCAGAGGGTGACGGTGCAGTCATAGCCTTTGCGCGAAAGGAGGTTGGCCACTGGGGTGCCCACTATGTTGCTGCGGCCTATCACCACACAGTGTTTGCCTGAGGTTTCGATGCCGTAGCGTTTCAGCAGGGTGCAGATGCCCATGGGAGTGGCGGGGATGAAGGCGTCTTCGCCCAGCACCATGCGGCCCACGTTGATGGCGGTGAAGCCGTCGACGTCCTTGTCGGGCGAGATGGCGTCGATGACGTGCTGCTCGTTGATGTGCTTGGGCAGGGGAAGCTGCACGATGAAGCCGTCGATGTCGGGGTCGTTGTTGAGGAATTCGATGGACTCGAGGAGCTCTTTCTCGGTGGTGCGCTCGGGGTAGCGGTAGACCGATGAGGTGAAGCCCACCTCGTGGCTGGATTTCTCCTTGTTAGCCACATAGGTCTGGCTGGCGCCGTCGTTGCCTACGATTACGGCGGCCAGATGAGGGGTGCGGTGGCCTTGGGCCATGAGTTGGCGCACCTCGGTGGCGATTTCTTCTTTGATTTGGATGGATAATGTTTTGCCGTCTAATAATTGAAACATGGGGAGTGGCTTTTGTATGTGAGTGATTATTATTCTTTACATTGTGAGTGAGCGGTGGGGGACTATCTGGGACGTCTGGGCAGCCGTGGGGGCTTGCCTTTTGAGCTCACGGCCTTCATCATTTTGCGGGTTTCCTCGAACTGCTTCACGAAGCGGTTCACCTCTTGGATGGTGTGGCCACTGCCGGAGGCTATGCGCTGTTTGCGACTGCCGTTCAGGCAGCTGGGGTTGCGCCGCTCGTAGGGGGTCATGCTCCCGATCATCGACTCGATGGGTTTGAAGGCGTCGTCGGTGATTTCCACGTTCTTGGTCAGTTTGTCCATGCCGGGAATCATGCCGATGAGGTCTTTCATACTGCCCATTTTCTTCACCTGCCCTATCTGCGACAGGAAGTCCTCGAAGTTGTATTCGTTGTGGATAAGTTTTTTCTGTATCTTGCGGGCTTCCTCTTCGTCGTATTGCTCCTGGGCGCGTTCCACCAGCGACACCACATCGCCCATGCCCAGAATGCGGCTGGCCATGCGGTCGGGGTGGAACACATCGAGGGCGTCCATCTTCTCGCCGATACCTACAAACTTGATGGGCTTCTGCACCGAGTAGCGGATGGTGAGGGCCGCACCGCCGCGTGTGTCGCCGTCCAGTTTGGTCAGCACCACGCCGTCAAAGTCCAGCCGTTCGTTGAAGGCTTTGGCGGTGTTCACGGCATCCTGTCCCGTCATCGAGTCCACCACGAAAAGGGTCTCCTGCGGTTTGAGCGATTCCTTCAGGCCGGAGATTTCGTTCATCATCTCCTCGTCCACGGCCAGTCGTCCGGCCGTGTCGACGATCACCACGTTGGTGCCTTTCATGCGGGCGTCGCGGATGGCCTTGGTGGCTATGTCTATGGGGTTGGTGTTGCCCTCTTCGGTGTAGACGGGCACCTGTATCTGCTGGCCGAGGGTCTGCAGCTGGCTGATGGCTGCCGGACGGTACACGTCGCCCGCCACCAGCATCACGCTCTTGTTCTTCTTGGTCTTCAGATAGTGTGCCAGCTTGGCCGAGAAGGTGGTTTTTCCCGAACCTTGCAGACCGGCGATAAGGATGATGGCCGGATTGCCCTTGGTGTTGATGTCCACCGCCGCGCTGCCCATCAGCTCGGTCAGCTTCTCGTGGACGATTTTCACCATCAGCTGTCCCGGCTCGATGCTCTGTATGACGTTTCTTCCCAGCGCCTCGGATTTCACCTTGTCCGTGAATTCCTTGGCTATCGGATAGCTCACATCGGCGTCCAGCAAGGCCTTGCGGACCTCTTTCACAGTCTCGGCAATGTTGATATCGGTGATACTGCCCTTGCCTTTAAGCGTATGTAACGCTTTCTCTATCTTGCTACTAATACTTTCAAACATAGGTCTTGTTATCCTTCGGTTCAAAATGCAAATTTACGTTTTTTTTTTGATTCTTCATCTCTTAAAATACAATTAACAACTTTTTTTTCGTTTCCATGAAACTTTTTTTCAGTTTTGACGTTATGGGAAGTAAAAATCAGGTGGAATTGAATTATCAGCTATGAGACAATTAAAAATTACTCATTCCATTACCAACCGCGACATCAAGTCGTTGGACAAGTATTTGCAGGACATCTGCAGCGAGGAGCTGCTCACCCCCGAGGAGGAGGTGCGCCTGGCTCAGCGTATCAAGGCCGGCGACCAGGAGGCCCTCGACCGCCTCACCAAGGCCAACCTCCGCTTCGTGGTCTCTGTGGCCAAGCAGTATCAGAACCAGGGCCTCAGCCTTCCCGACCTTATCAACGAGGGCAACGTGGGCCTGATCAAGGCCGCCAAACGTTTCGATGAGACTCGCGGCTTCAAGTTCATCTCCTATGCCGTGTGGTGGATTCGCCAGTCCATCCTGCAGGCCATTGCCGAAAATTCCCGCATCGTCCGCCTTCCCTCCAACCAGCTCGGCGCCCTCAACAAGCTCAAGAAAGAGATTAGCCGTCTGGAGCAGGAGCTCGAACGCCCCCCATCGGAGGAGGAACTGGCCGACATGCTCGACATCCCCGAAGAGAAAATCAAGAGCATCCTCGGCATCTCGGGCCGCCATATCTCTATCGACGCCCCCCTCGTGGCCGACGAGGATGTCAATTTTGTCGACGTGCTGCCCAACGAGGACACTCCGCCCACCGATAGCGCCCTCATGCAGGAGTCTCTCTCGCAGGAAATCGAGCGCGCCCTCTCCACCCTCACCGAGTACGAGCGCGAGGTTATCAAGATGTATTTCGGCATCGGCCTCCCCCACGCACTCAGCCTCGACGAGATCGCTATGAAGTTCGGTCTCACTCGCGAGCGTGTACGCCAAATCAAGGAGAAAGGCATCAAACGCCTCCGCGTCAGCAGCAAAAGCAAGCACCTTCAAGCCTACTTGTAGTCTATGGATGGTGTCGACTTGCTACTGCATTACTTCCCAGGGTTGACAGAACGGCAGAAAGAACAGTTTGCCGCTCTGCTTCCCCTTTACCAGGACTGGAACGCCAAAATCAACGTCATCTCCCGCAAGGATATGGACAATTTCTACCCCCACCATGTCCTCCACAGTCTCGCCATCGCCAAGGTGCAGCCTTTCAAGAGCATGGCCGAAATCCTCGACGTGGGCACCGGTGGCGGTTTTCCCGGCATTCCCCTGGCCATCCTCTTTCCCGACACCAAGTTCCACCTCATCGACTCCATCGGTAAGAAAATCAAAGTGGTGCAAAGCGTGGCCAACCAGCTTGGGCTCCAGAATGTTCGTGCTGAGCAGGTGAGGGTCGAACAGCTCAGTGGCGAGTACGACTTTGTTGTCTCCCGCGCCGTCACCGACCTCCCGCAGTTCGTCCAGTGGGTCCGCGGACGCTTTTCCGACATCCAGTACCACAACCTCCGCAATGGCATCCTCTACCTCAAAGGAGGCGACCTCACCGCCGAGCTCGCCCCGTTCCGCAAGAAAGTGCGCACCTGGGATATATCCGACTTCTTTGCCGAAGACTATTTCCTCACCAAGCAAGTAATCTATCTCCCCATGAAATAGCGGCCTCCACTGGCCGCATACACCAAGAGAGGGGCTTCGCTGATGCGAAGCCCCTCTCTCATGCGTCCCACAGCGCGGGCGTCACAACTGCTCCCCCTCCGCCGTGCGGAACTCCATATAAGTGTTCGTGTAATGATAATAAATCCGTATGTGGTCGGAGTGGAAGTCGCACACAATCGCCTCGTTCAGTGCCTCTAACATCCGGTCTTCCCATCCCGTCGCATCATATATCTCGGTCATCGTCTGGATTCGGATGCCGATATGGTGCTCCTCGTCCAGCTCATAACGTCCCGTCAGGCGGTTCACGCCGCCGCCCTCCACAGTCCCGTCCGAGTGGAAAAGCAGCCAGAAATGCCGTCCCTCGCCACCCAGCGCGGGTCGCTCGCTGCGACCTGTTGCGCGGTCCACAAAGCGCTCCAACTCCAGCACCTTGCCCGACAGCCGGTCCCGCAGCGTCACCTCCTCATAATTGCGGTACACACAACGCACACTCGCCGGGTCGATGCCATAATAGTCAAACCCTCTCCCATCAATGCCGAACAGCAGACCCAGAACGTTCCCCGAGCAGTCGACGAAACTGCTGCCCAAGTCCGGGCAGTCGATACAGCGGGCAATCAGAAAACCCTCCTTCCCGCCGTCATATCTGCATGTGCTCACCTCCGCGCGCTCCTTGCCGCGGCGGCTCTCCAACTGCGCCACCTCGTCCCACAGCCATCCAATCTCCTGCAGCGCGTCGTCCGAGCCGCAGTGGCACACCTTCTCGCCCAGAGGCACTGTGCCATCCTTCTTCGAGCAGGCCGTCAAGCACAGCCCACCCACCGTTGCCCCTATCAGGCAAACCAAAAACAACTTCATCTTCATGACATTTCTGTGTATAGTTAAACAATAAATATGCTCCATCCCGTCCCCAGCAGGAGAGATCCCTACCCCAAAGAGGTTTTCTCATAAGGCAGGATGTCGCGTCCCTTCGGGACGCTGCTCCGCTTCGGGCACCGTCACCGCACTGCGCCTACGGCTTGTACGGTGTTACTGAAATCACACCCCTCCAGGGTGATTTACAAGATCTTCTCAAGAGCAACCGCACCGCTGCCGCTGAATCCCTACCCATAGAGGTTTTCTCATAAGGCAGGTTGTCGCGTCCCTTCGGGACGCTGCTCCGCTTCGGGCACCGTCACCGCACTGCGCCTACGGCTTGTACGGTGTTACTGAAATCACACCCCTCTGGGGTGATTTACAAGATCTTCTCAAGAGCAACCGCACCGCTGCCGCTGAATCCCTACCCATAGAGGTTTTCTCATAAGGCAGGTTGTCGCGTCCCTTCGGGACGCTGCTCCGCTTCGGGCACCGCCACCGCACTGCGCCTACGGCTTGTACGGTGTTACTGAAATCCCACCCCTCCGGGGTGATTTACAAAATCTTCTCAATAGCAACCGCACCGCTGCTGCGGAATCCCTACCCTATAGTGTTTTTCTCATAAGGCAGGTTGTCGCGTCCCTTCGGGACGCTGCTCCGCTTCGGGCACCGTCACCGCACTGCGCCTACGGCTTGTACGGTGTTACTGAAATCCCACCCCTCCAGGGTGATTTACAAGATCTTCTCAATAGCAACCGCACCGCTGCCGCGGAATCCCTAACCAGTAGAGGTTTTTCTCTCAATCTCTCCCACCGTCTCAAAGAACTCTCTACCCCCATGACGGGAACCCCCGCAAAAACTCACATTCTTTAACAAACATTAACGCCTGTCGGGACCTTCCCGCACATCTCACAACACCAGCAGGTGCTCTACCAAAATCTTCGTGCCGAGCCCCACCAGCACCACGCCGGCCCCGATTGTGGCCGCACGCTCCGGTACCGGGATATTCCGCCGTCCCAGATGCACCCCCACCAGCGACACCGCCAGCGTCAGGCCCCCAATCATCGCCACCGTCCACAGCACATCCCGCAGGCTATGCTCTATCCCAAGTCCTATGCCCACCGCAAAAGCGTCGATGCTCGTAGCCACGCCCAGCAGCGCCATTGCGCCCACCGTCACCTTCTGGCGTACAGGCTCCGCCTCTTTGCTTCGGCATCCGTCCACCACCATCTTGCCACCTACCCCCAGCAGCAGCCCGAAAGCCACCCAGTGGTCCACTGCCTCGATGAACGACCGTGCCGCATCCCCTATCAAGGCCCCCGCCAGGGGAAAAGCCCCCTGGCACACCCCGAAAATCAATGCCATCAGCACACCCCGGCGCATACTCATCTTACTGTGGAAAGCCGTCGTCGTCGACACCACAAGCGAGTCGACACACAGCGAAAGCGAAAGCAAAAAAGCCTCAACAATAGTCATATTAAGTCAGTTATATAGAAACCGGAACATCCCGGCCGAGCTGCAAAGATAAACAATTCCCGCCAATAATTAAAAATCCCCAAGCAGCATGCGACAAGTGAGGGGGTGCCGCCTCAGCCGTTCTCGCTTCCAGGCTCACTCTTATAGGTGGTCGGCTGGGTATTGATTGTGTTTCGTTTCTGTGACAGAAAAATATCCAACCATCCCTCTGTCAAAAAGCGGTAAAAAGACAGGACTTGCCATGTTGGCAGCAGGGCGTCCCGGAGGGACGCGACCTCAGTAACACCATACAAGCCGAAGGCGCAGTGCGGTGACAGCCCTTGAAGTAGCGGGGCGTCCCGGAGGGACGCGACCTCAATAACACCGTACAAGCCGAAGGTGCAGTGCGGTGACAGCGTCCGAAGTAGCGGGGCGTCCCGGAGGGACGCGACCTCAGTAACACCGTACAAGCCGAAGGCGCAGTGCGGTGACAGCGCCCGAAGTAGAGGGGCGTCCCGGAGGGACGCGACCTCAGTAACACCGTACAAGCCGAAGGCGCAGTGCGGTGACAGCCCTCGAAGTAGAGGGGCGTCCCGGAGGGACGCGACGGGGGCTGCGGTCATGAAGGGTGGGACAGGATAGGGGACATAAAAAAGCCCCTCGCTTCAAGGGGCTTAGTCTGTGGTCTGTGGCAGACCACTTGGGGCTGTTACAATTTATTGTATTTCAGTGTTTGCGGCCTTTAGACATCCTATCGAGTAACAAAAAGGGAAAAATGTACAAGATGTTTTAGTGCGCTGTTTTTCGCTCTCAAAAACGGTGCAAAGAAACATCTTATTCCCCCAAAATGTCACTACTTATTATCGTGCGACCTTTACAATACTTGTCCCAAGAGCCGATGAAATCAATGCTATGGTTTGGCGTGTGAAGTTGAGGTTTCCGCCAATCCATTTTGTAACCTCGCTTGGTCGGTGTCCTGTCATCTTTGCCAACTGGCTTATGGTTATTTCATCACGGCATCAATCTTGGCGGCTATTCCGTCTGTCAGTTCCGTTGAGGCTCTGTCAAGGGGTATAATCTTTGCCAGTTCCTTCTTTCAGTATGTCATCGTATACCATATTCACACAACGGCTGTCTTTGTCGGCTGCTGCTACCACAATGCCACTTTGCCCATTTCTCCGAGGTCAAGGCTTGCCGCCTTAGCTCCTAATGCTTTGAATGCTTTCACCAATGAGGAGTATGAAATCCCTTTGCCGTTCTCTATCTTCGACACCTGCGACTTCTGCACCCCCATACGCTCCCCAAGCTGCTCTTGAGTCAATCCCTGCCGCTTCCTCTCCGCCTTGATGGCTTCGCCTATGCGGTAATCGTCAACTGCCTTGCGTACTTCCTCTTCGTATGCATCACGTCTTGGTGTCCCTTCCTTCCCAAGTATACGGTCTTTTGACTCCTCGAATGTTATAAATTCCATAATCGTTATTTTTGAGTGTTGTAATATTCGTTCATAATCTTTTCTGCCCGGGCTATCTCTCTGGCGGGTGTCTTGGCTGACTTCTTGATGAAACCGTGTGTAGCGATAACTAAGGAACGTTTGTTCTTATCCCAAAAAGCCAATATCCGATAAGCCATCCCGCCATACTGTGTTCGCAATTCCCAAACCTCTGTGCCATTAAGCTTCTTGAATAGTTCCCTGCTGATAATACCCTCCTCAATGTACTGGATGTTTAAGAGGATTTTATCCTGTACACGTTCCTCCTGTCTTTCAATAAATTCTTGTGCTTCAGCTGATAATATGATTTTCACTGCCATAGTTCACGGAATTTCTTGTTGCAAAGATACAAAAATATTTCCTTTTGTGGAAACTTTTTCTCTTCCTATAACAAAAAAAAGCGGACTCTCATTGCGAGGAAACCTCCACGGTGTATACAGCTGGCGATGGAGATGGGGTACTCTTGCTCCCCCCCTACGGGGTAGGGATTCCGATACAGGGAGGGGTGCTATTAAGGAATCCCACATAAACCTCCTCAGAGGGACGCGACCTCAGTAACACCGTACAATCCGAAGGCGCAGTGCGGTGACAGCGCCCGAAGTAGCGGGGCGTCCCGGAGGGACGCGACCTCAGTAACACCGTACAAACCGGAGGCGCAGTGCGGTGACAGCGCCCGAAGTAGAGGGGCGTCCCGGAGGGACGCGATCTCAGTAACGCCATACAAGCTGAAGGCGCAGTGCGGTGACAGCGCCCGAAGTAGAGGGGCGTCCCGGAGGGACGCGACCTCAATAACACCGTACAAGCCGGAGGCGCAGTGCGGTGACAGCGCTCGAAGTAGAGGGGCGTCCCGGAGGGACGCGACCTCAGTAACACCGTACAAGCCGGAGGAGCAGTGCGGTGACAGCGCCCGAAATAGCGGGGCGTCTCGGAGGGACGCGACCTCAATAACACCGTACAAGCCGGAGGCGCAGTGCGGTGGTTGCCCCGACATGGTAAGGCGTCCCGGAGGGACGCGACGGGGGGCTGCTGTCATGAAAGGTGGGAAAGGGCAGGGGATATGAAAAAAGCCCCTTGCGTCAAGGGGCTAAGGCTGTGGTCTGTGGCAGATTCGAACTGTCGACCTCTTCCGTGTGAAGGAAGCGCTCTGAACCAACTGAGCTAACAGACCGTTCCACAAAACAAGCGGAGGCCTCCTGCCTCCGTCCTGTCGCGGTAGTGATCTGTAACAGATTTGAACTGTTGACCTCTTGCCTGTCAAGCAAGCGCTCTAAACCAACTGAGCTAACAGATCATCTTTTTCTTTCATTCCGGCTCTCGTGACCTTTCGAAAGCGGGTGCAAAAGTACGAACATTTTTCCGATTGGCAAAATTTTTTTTTGCAAAACTGTGCAATACGCTGATGGACAGCGTCACTTTTTTTCTCTATCCACACTGCCGGCATTTCATTTCCGCCCATCTTTACCCGCTGCTGGACCATTTTTTGCCCTACCATGGATGCCTACACGGGAGCGGCTTCAGGCTATGCGTGTAAACTATTGGTGGACAGTGTTTAGTAATTATTAAATGATTTTGTTGTAAATATTCTCCAAACTTTTATCTGTTGTTTCAAAATAAATTCGTATCTTTGTAAAGTCAAATAAGATTGCAATATTGTTATAATATATTGAATATTAGAAAACTATATACGTAATAAAAACACATAAACATATCAAAACATGAAAAAAGATAAAGAAAATAAGCTCTACGAAGAGCCAGTGATTAAAGTTGTCAAGTTCCAAGTGGAGTTGGGACTTGAAGTGTCGCCTAATACAGAAAATCCAGGAACGAACGATCCCATAATCATTGGACCCGGAGATGATGGCGAAGATGAGGTAAGGAAATTCGGTGGCGAAGTCTTCTGGAAAGAGGCCGACTTCTCAGCATTTTAGTCTTATTCAATGATTGTTCATAAATAAATAAAACCTTTTTTAAAATGAAATTCCGTTCTTATTTTGTGCTGTTTATGGCATTGTCTCTGGCAGCACTGACCTCCTGTAAAAAGGAGTCGTACATTGGTCGTCAGGCCACAGCTAATTTTGAGGCTCCCGTATTTGAAAATGACGGAGAGAAGCTCTATTACACTGGGTCGGCTTTTGTCTGGAAGAGCACTGACAAAATTGGCGTATGGGACCACAGCCTTCAGTATCAAGAATATCGTGCTGTCCCCTACGACGCATCCGGCAACGTCGATTATAATCATGATATTAACATGACGCTCGCCACCGACCAGCCCGCAGATGCAGTCACTGCTCTTGACGAGAATTCTACCTATTACGCATTCTATCCCACATTCCTTGTCCCGGCTCGCACCTCGCAGTATATGCGTTCCACGGGTGCCAGCACCGACCCCGTTTTCACTGTCGAACTCAAACCCCAGCAGATTCTGGACAATACAGAGAATACAGAAGAGCGTCTTGCAAGACTTCAGCTCACTCGTTTCCCCATGGTGTGTAAGACCACCTCGTCGGCTTTCCCGTTTAAAAGCCTTTGCGGCATCCTTCGGATTGACCTTGGCGTGCGCAATATGAAAATCAAGTCCATCAAGTTCGAGTCAATCCAGGGGAAACAGGTCTCCGGCTTGTTCGATGTTTCGTGGGATGGCAACACCAACCCTGTTCTGACCGAGAAAGAGTCCAGCGACCCCACTAAACACTCTGTCACCCTGACCCACTACAACCCAGTTGATTTAAACACCCAGGTGGACGGACATAACCGTTACTTCTACATTTACCTTCCCCCGAACACCTACACAGGCTTCAAGCTCACCCTTGTCGACGACCAAGGCCGCTCCTGCACCAAGAGCTGGAAGAACACCACCATCCCCATCACACGTAATAGAATCCAGCCCATATCTTTCGCATCTGTCAACTTCAATCTGACTCAGAAGAGCGGTGTGTTCACCACTGAGCTTGACTGCCAAGGCAACAATTATGCGCAAGTTTATTTCTCCACTGGCAACCTTCAGTATGTGAACACCAACTGGCAGTTTGCCTCGCAGCAATATGAGCTTCTCCATAATGGAACTTACGACCCTGACCAGTTTGGTAGTGCTGGCCATGAGTGGGATATGTTCCGTTGGAGCATAGCAGGTTCTGACTATGGCAAGACTGCCGACGCCAACTATAGCAGCGTCGACAGCGACCAGGACTTTGTTGATTACGGCCAGGTGTTTGGTGCAAACAGCCCTTGGAGGACCCTGAGCGGTCCGGAGTGGTTCGTTGTGCTTCACGCTCGCCATACTCAGTTTATCGTCGATGGCCAAGAAGTACGTTTCCTGCCTGTTGCTATCAGAACCAGCGAAGTCATGAACCATAGTTGGGGTGGTAATCCCTATGCATACCATGTTTTGGGTATTCTCTTGGTTCCGGATAATTATACACTTGCTAAATGGCAGGCTTTGGGTCTAAGCACTCCTACTGTAATCAACGCCACGACAACTACGGATAATGAGCCTTGGGAGTGGAATTTGAACGGTAATGGATGGACTGTTTGCGACAAGGCAAAGTTCGCTCAAATGGAAAAAGATGGCCTTATTTTCCTCCCATTTACTAAACATGTTTCTAATGATGTAACACAACATTTTGAACAAGCCGATTACTGGAGTTCTTCGCAATACAGTGCAGCTATCGATCAGGGTAACTCAGAGGGTACTGGAGGAACTGCTATGAACGTTTTTATGCAGTCAGTAGCTGGGTCTGATGTTAGCGGAATCCTTTATCATGGAAATGGAAACTGCAATTTGCCTTGTACTTGGAAAGACTGCGTTTATGTCCAAAACGGACAGGGCGCAAATGGATGGGCAGCTGTTCGTCTTGTGAGAGATGCGCAATAAGAGATAAATAGCTACTCAAACTGATATGAGGGTGTTCTTCGCAGAAGGACACCCTCTTTGTTTTATTTAATTTGGAATACCTTGCGCGCGTTAGCCCTCCCCTTTAGAAAGGGGTTTGTCGAAGCCGGGGGGAGACATACCACCAGTCCCTCTGAACAGGGGAGTTTGTTTCAGTCTTTCAGGCAGGAAATGGGGACGACGACGACGCCGTCGGGACGGCGGTAGACGTAGCGGCCGACACCCACCAGCACCATCTTGAAGGCTGGCGTGGGCATTTTGGTGGGGTCAATCTTGTTTTCGAGTGAGCAGAGGGTGTGCGCCCCTTCGTCTATCAGATGGTCGCCACCCAGCTTGATTTCGATGAGGCCATACCGTCCGTTGCGCAGGTGGATGACGGCATCGCATTCGAGGCCTGTCTTGTCGCGGTAGTGGAAGAGGTGTCCGTTGAGGGCGTCGGCATAGGTGCGGAGGTCGCGGATGGCCATGGTCTCGAAGAGTAGCCCCATGGTGTTGAGGTCGTCGAGGAGGTCGTCGGGGCCGAGGCCGAGGGCGGCTGCAGCGATAGAGGGGTCGGTGAAGTAGCGGGTGTCAGAGGTGCGGATGGCGGTCTTGCTCCGCAGGTTGGGGTTCCAGGCAGGCAGGTCGTCGGTGACAAAAATCATCTGCAAAGCTCGGATGTAGGAGTCGGTGGTGCCGGGGCTTAGTGCGGAGTCGTGGGCGGACATGTCGTCTATGATGGTTGTGATGGAGGCCTGGCTGCCTTGGTGGCGGGCGTAGCTGCGCATCAGGCGCAGGGCGAAGGCGGGGTTGCGGCGGGTGCCGTCGACGCGCGAGATGTCGCTCTCGGCCACGGCGTCAAGGTAGTTGTAGGCCTGCTGTAGGGCGGCGGCAGTGGGCAAGCCGAGTGCGCCGGGCCACCCACCCCGGCAGATAAGGTGTGCCAGTTGCTCTATTTCCATTTTGGTGCCGCCCCCTTGAGCTTCGGCTCCATTGAAGAGTGCGGCCAGCGAGACTTCGCCCGACGAGTCGCCGGACTCCCAGAGCGACATGGTGCGCATGGTGAGCCAGGCGAAACGGCCGGTTCCGGTGTGCCTGAGCTGGGCGGGGTCGGGCGGGACGGCGGAGCCTGTGAGGATGAATTGGCCAAGGTGGTTGTCGCGGTGGTCGACCTCAAAGCGCACGGCATCCCATAGCTGAGGGGCGAGTTGCCATTCGTCAATGAGGCGGGGTGCAGGGCCGGCAAGTAGTCTGCGGGCGGCGGTGGAGGCCATCTGTAGGTTCTCGCTGATGGTGTCGGGGTCGTCGAGATAGAGGGTGCTGGATGCAATCTGTTCGGCTGTAGTGGTCTTGCCGCACCATTTGGGGCCTTGAATGAGGACTGCGCCTGTAGAGAGGAGACGATCGCGAAGCAGAGCATCTGCTATTCGGGGTTTATAGGTGTTCATAGTTGTATGTTTTTTAGGGGTATAACGCTGTTATGGGTTGTTTATTGTGTAATTTGGCTGATTTTTGTTGGTGAATTTGGCCGATTTTTGTTGGTGAATTTGGCTGGTTTTTGTTGGGGAATTTGGCCGATTTTTGTTGGTGAATTTGGCTGGTTTTTGTTGGGGAATTTGGCCGATTTTTGTTGGTGAATTTGGCTGCCGTGGCCAAAGGCAACGAGTGCGGGATGCCGCTCTACCAATATCTACTATCTACGCGAATCCCCACATCCGCCGTTTCGGGCAAGAATGGTACGACGAACTGCTCCAGGCCGTTGCACAATCCTCCTCCCGTTGAACAGCGACCGTTCCCCGTTACTTCTTCGTTAATTATCGAAGAAATAACGGGGAACTACCATCGAAGCAGCAGTCATCGGTTGGGTAAACAAGGGATTGTGTTTTCCTGAAATCGCTTGGCAGATTTTTGCTGGTTAGACTGATTAGCTTGTCGAATAATCTGCTGCCGTGGTGGACGACAAGGCACGCTTTGGTGATTGGGAGATGGACACCATCGTCGGGAAGGGCGGCAAGGGTGCCATCGTCACCATTGTCGAACGCACCACCAAGAAGATGCTTATGGCCAAAGCCCCCAAAAAGGCAAGAATGCCAAGGCTGTGGCACGGCTTGTCGTACAGATGCTGCGCCCTTTCGAACACCATGTCCTCTCCATCACCACCGACAACGGAACCGAGTTCGCCGACCACAAATATATCGCCAAAATGCTGCACACCAAGGTCTATTTCACTCACCCGTACTCCCCCTGGGAGAAAGGCCTCATCGAAAACACAAATAAGCTCATCCGTCAGTATATCCCAAAGGACACCGATTTCGCCTCCCTTTCTGCCGATTACATCCTCCACGTCCAAACTGAAATCAACCTCTGGTCGAGAAGACTTCTGAACATCTCTTCGTCGAAACAAAAACTTTGCACAACAGTGCCGCACTCCGAGGTTGAATCTACAGGCGCTTTATTTTTGGCGAGTGGACAATATTATTGGTTGCAGTCCGTTATTGAAAGCATGAAAATGAACAGAGTTGCCAAGATGGCTGTCTTTGCCATGCTGGCGGTGCTGGTGGCACTGCCCGCTCAGGCCAGAAAGAAGAACAAGTATGAGATCACGCTGACGATTCAAGGCGGCGCGGACACGGTGATGTATATGGGCCACTACTATGCCAAGGGCAATACGGTGGTGGACACAAGCTACCGCGACAAGAAGGGCCGCTTTGTGTTCAGCGGCGCCGACACACTGCCCAACGGCTTGTATTTCTTTGCCAACCCAAGGGGCATGTATGTAGAGTTTGTGGTGTATAAGGAGAAGCCTTTCTTTACGTTCGAGACCAAGCAGCGCGACTGGACGGGCGACATGAAGGTGAAAGGGAGCAAGCAGAATGAGTTTTTCTACGACTTCCACCATATCGATGTGGCCTTTGCCAAGGATCTTGACGAGAAGAGCGGCAAGATGGACTCGGCGCAGTTTGCCCGCTACCGCTACGGCAAGCTGTTGGAGTTAGACAGCATTAAGATGGATATGATCGAGAAGCATCCCGATATGTTCCTCTCCAAGATGATGCTGGCCACGAAGGAGGTGGAGCCGCCGGTGGTGGACGAGAAGGGGGACAGCCTCACGTTCGAGCAGCGGCGGGACTATTACTTAGAGCATTATTTCGACAACATGATGCTGAACGACAATGCCATTGTGCGCACGCCGAAGGATGTGTTCTACAACCGGGTGATGAATTTCTACGACAATGTGCTGAAGTTCTCGCCTCCGGAGGTCATCATCCGTTATATGGACCCGATGTTAGAGCGCTCCAAAGGGGCACCCGATGTGTTCATGTATCTGGTCATGACGCTCACACAGAAGTATCTGCAAAGCAATGTGATGGTGTATGACGAGGTGTATGTGCATCTGGTGCAGAAGTATTATGCGTCGGGCGATAATTTCTGGTCGTCGCCCAGTTCGATAGACAAGGAGGTGCAGCGCGCCACGAAGTGGGAGCGGCTGCTGGTGGGGAAGGTGGCGCCGGAGCTGATACTTTTCGACACGGTCAATGTGCCCCATTCGCTGCATGCTTTTCCGCATAAGTGGAAGCTGCTGGTGTTCTGGTCGCCCAACTGCGGCCACTGCAAGCATATCATACCGGCGGTGTACAAGGCGTTTGCGAAGTACAGCCAGCAATATGACATCGGTGCGTTCACCATTTTGAGCGACCCTGACGACAAGACGCGTGTCGAATGGCGCAAGTTTCTGGCCGAGAACGGGATGAACAGCCCGGCATGGCTCAGCCTGGATGGCGGCGAGGCGAATGTGGACTGGCACGATGTGTATGACATCACTACGACGCCACAGATATACTTGATAGATGAGAACAATGTGATTCAGGCCAAGAAGCTGGGAGAGGAGAGCATCGAGAAGGTGATTACGGCCATCTGTGGTCAGCAATAGGGCCTGGGTGGCGGCCCCGCCGTACGGCGGGGCCGCCACACTCCGAAGAAATCAATTATCACCAATATCACCCATCATGAAAAAAACCGTATTAATTGCAGGTCTGGCGGCAGCCACCCTGCTATCAACAGGATGCAAAAAGACTATGGACAATCCGTTCTTCTCTTCATGGGGCACTCCCTATGAAATCCCCGATTTCGGGAAGATTAAAACCGAGCATTATATGCCCGCCTTCGAGGAGGGTATGAAACAGCAGATGGCCGAGATTGACGCCATCGTGAACAATCCCGAGGCGCCCACTTTCGAGAACACCGTGGAGGCCTATGAGTACAGCGGCCAGCTGCTGAACTCCGTGTCGGGTGTGTTCTTCAATCTCAGCGAGTGCGAGAACAGCGACGAGATGGAAGCAATAGCCGAGGAGGTGACTCCCAAGCTCTCCGCCCACGGCGACAATATAGCGCTGAACGCCAAACTTTTTGAGCGTATCAAGACAGTCTACGACCAGCGCGAGTCGCTGGGTCTCAACCCCGAGCAGCTGCGTCTGCTGGAGGAGACATATAAAGGCTTTGTGCGCAGCGGTGCCAATGTGCCCGCCGAGAAGCAGGCACGTTTCCGCGAGTTGAACGAGCAGATAGCCTCCCTCACCTTGCGTTTTGCACAGAATGTGCTGAAAGCAACCAACGCCTATCAGCTGGTGCTTGACACCGCTCCGGCCGGTATCACCCCCGACCAGATTGCCGCCGCCAAGGAGGCTGCCGACGCCGACTCGGCCACCAAGGGCAAGCTGGTTTTCAAACTCAACCTGCCCAGCTGGGAACCCTTTATGCAGAACTGCTCCGACCGCGAACTGCGTCATCAGATGTGGCAGGCCTATGCCTCGCGTTGCAACGGTGGCGAGTATGACAACACCAAAATCATCGACACCTTGGTGAATCTCCGTTTGGAGCGTGCCATTATTCTTGGTTTCAACACCCATGCCGACTATGTGTTAGACGACTGTCTGGCCAAAACCCCGCAGGCTGTCAACGAGTGCCTGATGCAGATCTGGACTCCCGCATTAGCCAAGGCTAAGCAGGAATGTGCAGAATACCAGAAGATGATCAAGGCCGACGACCCCACCGCCAAGCTGGAGCCTTGGGACTGGCGCTACTACAGTGAGAAACTGCGCAAGGCCAAATACGACCTGGACGACGATGTGGTGCGCCCCTATTTCTCGTTGGACAATGTGCGTGAGGGCGCTTTCGCCACTGCCAACAAACTGTATGGCATCACCTTCCGCGAGAACAGCGCGCTGCCCACTTATAATAAAGAGGCTCATTCCTATGAGGTGCTGGACGGCGACCAGGTCATCGGCATCCTCTATATGGACTTCTTCCCCCGTGCCAGCAAGCGCAGCGGCGCCTGGATGACGGAGTTCCGCGGACAGAAAGTGGACCGCGAGGGCAACAATGTGATTCCCATCATTCAGGTGGTGTGCAACTTCACCAAGCCGACAGCCGACAAGCCGTCGCTGCTGAATTTCGACGAGAGCGAGACCCTCTTCCACGAGTTCGGACATGCCTTGCACGGGCTGCTGAGCAAGTGCCACTACCCCTCGCTGGCAGGCACCAACGTGCCGCGCGACTTCGTGGAGCTGCCTTCGCAGATTATGGAGAACTGGTGCCGCAACCCGCAGGTGATGAAGACCTATGCCAAGCACTACCAGACGGGCGAGCCTATCACCGACGAGCTGATTGCCAAGATAGCCGCCGCCCAGACCTATGGGCAGGGCTTTATCAACACCGAGCTGCTGGCCGCTTCGCTGTTAGACATGGCTTACCACGGCATCAGCACAAAACAGCATATCGACCCCAATGCTTTTGAGGCCAACTATCTGAACGGCATCGGCCTGATACCTGAAATCATCAGCCGCTACAAGAGCACCTATTTCCAGCATATCTTCACCACGGGCTATGACGCTGGTTATTACAGCTACACCTGGACTGCCATCCTCGACCACGATGCCTTTGCGGCTTTTGTCGAGAGCGGCGACCTGTACAACCCCGTTCTGGCCAAGAAGTTCCGTCATATCCTTGAGAGCGGAAACACCATCGACCCCATGCAGATGTATGTGGAATTCCGTGGACAGCAACCCAGTGTCACCCCATTACTGAAGGACCGCGGCCTTATTTAATATAGTCATGGAAAACAATATCCGAAAACTGACCCGTAGCTTGTCCGACCGCAGGATTGCCGGTGTCTGCGGCGGACTGGCCAATTATTTGAATGTCGATGTAACGGTCATCCGTATCCTATTCCTGCTGGCGTTGTTTTTTGGAGGTTTTGGGTTTTGGGCTTATCTGATAGTGTGGATAGCGGCCCCCGAAGAAAACCGGCTGCAACCTTGACCCCCTCTTGCCGCGTTCAGCGGAGCCACCCAGTTGCAGGAGGCCACCCTCGAGGACGGCCTCCTGCATTATTATAACCCCGAGTGGGGTGGGTTGTCACCCTCATGGAGGCATCCGTAATAAACCAAAGGGCTGACAATGAAAATGCCAGCCCTTTCTTTCCTTTTTGTCCAAAAAGATATTCCGGACACCATTAATACGCGTTAGGATTATTAAGCTCGATTACAATCCCCGCTTGCTGGCGCGACGGGCGGCCAAGACATCCATATCGGCATGGTCGATGGTGTGTTGCAGCGCCTCGACAATCTGCTGCTTGCGGGGCAGGAAAGGGCCTGTGAGATTGAGCGACGAGGTGTGGTGGGTGGTGAAAAGGCAGTCGCAGGTGAGCGTTTGCACAAAAGTGAGAAGCTCCTCTATCATCTCGCGCTCGGTGAGCGGTGCGAACTCGCCTCGCTGAGCCTCGTCCAGCAAGGGCGTGCCGGGGAAGAGGGTGAGGCCTCCGGTGCCCACCAGCATGGGGTGGCATTGGTTGAACACTTCGGCGCTGTGCACGGCATGGTCGTGGCTGTGTTCGCGTCCCGCCACTCCGTTGAGGAAGGTGACCCAGTAGGCTATGCCGGCCTCCTCCAGCTTGTGGCATTGGACCAGGATGTCCTGTGCGGTGTAGCCTTTGTTGATGCGTTGTAGTGTCCAGTCGTCGCCGCTCTCCACGCCGAGCGAGATTTCGTTGAGTCCCACCTCGCGCAAGGCTCGCAGCTGGTCGACGCTCTTGTTGGCGATGTCGGTGACGCGGGTGCAGGCGTACATGTGCTCCAGCTTTGGCAGATACTGGCGTATCAGCTCCAGCCGGGGCATCAGGCGGTCGTAGGAGAGTGCCATCGGGTTGGCGCTCAGCAGCTGGATGGTCTTGGCCTCGGGCGCCACGGCGCGGATTTCCTTCAGGTCCTCCTCAATCCATTCCAGCGGCATCATGCGGAACGGCACGTCGCGATACATGGTGCAGAATTTGCAGCTGTTGTGGGTGCAGCCCTGCGTGATTTGGATGAGGGGGAATGTGGGCCAATAGGGATTACAATAAACAGGTTCAGTCAGATGCATGTCTTTGTTTCCTTTCTTTTTTGGATGCAAAGATACGGCTCTTTTTCCGACCGGGGGCTGCTGCTTACCGTTTGGTTAGTGGCTGCCCAGCAGCAGGCGGCGGTGTTGCAGCCCCCAGTCGGCCATGCGGTAGACCACAGCAAACAGGTCGCGTCCGTGGTCGGTGAGGCTGTAGTGGGGCGTGGACAGTTCGCAGCGGCTCACTATGCGGTCGGCGGTCAGCTGCCGCAGCCGGTCGGCCAGCACCTTGTCGCTCAGGGCGGGGATGGCATTCAGTATCTCGCCAAAATGCTCGTTGCCGCACACGATGGCCGTCAGGATTTCCACCGTCCATTTGGCGCGTAGCACATCCATCATGTCGCCGATGGCCAGCACCTCGCGGCACAGCTCCGCATGGTCTTTCCCTTTTATCTTGTCGATGAAATTGTCGCTCGTTGTCATGGTGTGGATGGGGGGCAGGGTCAGTTGCGGGCGGGGTCTATCTCGCGGATAATGCGTGCCGGGCTTCCGGCCACCACCATATTGTCTGGCACATCCTTCGTCACCACGCTTCCGGCGGCCACGATGGCGTTCTCCCCGATGGTGACGCCGGCCAGCACCTTCACGTCGGCTCCCAGCCAGGCGTTGCGTTTCACCACGATGGGTTTGGTCAGCAGCGTATGGCGGCGGGCCGGGTCTTCAGGATGATACTCTGTGGCCAGCACACAGTGCGGACCGATAAACACACCCTCCTCGATGGTGATGCCGCCCAGGGCCAGGAAGGTGCAGCCGAAGTTGACAAAACTGTCGGCCCCGAATGAGGTGCTGAGGCCGTAGTTGATATGGAAAGGGGTGAAGATGCGGAGGGTGTCCGGCACCTCACGGCCGGTTATCTGGCTCATATAGTGGCGCACCTCGTCGTCGGTGTGCCATCCGGTGTTCATCTCGGCGGCCAGCCGCATGGTGCGTTGCACGTCGTCGTACAGGCTGTCGCTGCCTACATAGTCTTTTCCAGTGGGTTTGGTATTGCTCATATTGTGGTTTTTGTGGGTGTTAAGTTTTCAGTTTATCAACAGGGTTGCACCTGTGGGGGAGGGGAGGAGGGTGGCTATTCCGACAGGCGGCCATAGTCGTCCCACTGTCCGAACAGGCGACCTTGCCGTGTTTCGGCAATCAGGTGCTCCAAGGCTGTGCGGTAAGTGTCGGGGTCGCGCTGCTTATAGAAGGTCACGTTGTAGGCACGCACGCGCTGATAGAGGGGAGGGAAACTGCGGAATGCCGACCACACACGTTGGGCTTTGAGCGCAGCCATGAAGTCGGGGTCGAACACAAAGCTGCGTGGTCCCATGGGTGGCAGCACGGCGCGGCCCGCGTCGGTCATGAGACCGAGCCGTTCCAGCCGCCGCACCCGCTCCTTGTTCAGCTCGGACCACGGGCTGCCTTTGCGGCGGGGAGAGAAGCGTTGCATCCGCACTCCGTCCACTGTGGCAAAGGTGCTGTCGATCCAGCCGAAACAGAGTGCCTCCTCTACGGCATCGAGATACCAGAGGTGGCAGTCGTCGGTCGGACGGCCACGGCGCAGCACCACCCAGCATTCGGGCTGGGTGGTGCCGTGCTCGGCAAGCCATTCGCGGAACTGATGCCTGTGGTCGAAAGGCAGTATGTTCTGCGGCCGCATGGTCAGATGTTGCGCCCCATTTGGTAAGCTTCCTGGCAGGCGGGCAGCTTGAGGATGTCGCCTTTGTCCACGGCGCCACCGCCATAGACGCGGCCGCAACGCCGTATGTCGTCGAAACAGTCGGCAAAACCCTCTAAGGCGTCAATGGCGCGGTCCAGCTGGGCGTGGTCCTCGTCCTGGGCGGTGACCATGTAGTAGAAGTCCTTGTGGGCCATGTGGCCATAGAGGGGGTTCATGCGGTCAAGAAACACTTTCATCTGCCCGCTGACGGAGTAGTAATAGACCGGGCAGGCGAAACACACCACATCGGCCTCCATCATTTTGGCGAGCATACTGTTGGCATCGTCCTGCTGAAAGCAACGCCCTGTGCGCTGACAGGCCAGGCAGCCGATGCAATAATTGATTTTCAAGTCGCGGAGATAGATGGTCTCCACCTGGTGTCCACTTTCGGCAGCCCCACGGGCAAACTGTGCGGCCAGGAGGTCGCTGTTGCCGTCTTTGCGCGGACTGCCACAGATTATGAGTGCTTTCTTCATGTTGAGTGATGTTTAGATTAGGCTGCAAAGATACCAAAAAATATTGAATTGTCGACATGCTGCTACGAAAAAAAGTAAGCCGCCGCCCGCCGAGTCTCACCTTGGCAGGTGGCGGCAGTGTCCTGCCACGGCGGGACATGCCAGCATGCCGAGGCCTTGGCCCGAGGCTTACCTCCGCAAGTTCATGACACACCACCATCTCCTCCCGTCCCGTGCGGACGTTCAGCGTGGGCATCTGCCCAAAGGCATCGCACGTCTGCCCATACACAAAGTCCACACCCTCCGCGCTGAGGGTGTCGCCGATGTTATAGTAGAACGGATTGCTGTAAAAATTGCCGTGAATGCCCGTTATGGCAATCATGAGCGAGTCGGCATGGCCTGTTCCAAAAAGCACACCGTCAAGCAGTATGCCCCGTCGTGTTTCTATTTTCAAGTTCTTCATAACGGTTGCAAAAGTACGCAATCCCCCCGACAGCTCCAGTGCCGATAATTTTATCACCATGGGGTGATAATTTTAGCAGTATGCCAAAAAAGTTGTATCTTTGCATCCGGAAAGCATCGAATCACCAATTCCCCAAATCCGGAGGCCCCCAAGTCCAAAAGTTTGAATATCCAAACATCCCAACACCCCCTGGCTATGTACAACAAAAAAATCCCCATCGACACCTCCTGCGGTTTCCGCGTGGCCCTTGAAGTGATTGGCGGCAAATGGAAGCCCTACATCATCTACGAACTTTTAGACGGTCCCCGCCGTCCCGGCCAGCTGATGCGGGCCATGCCGCCCGACGCCAGCGAGCGGGTACTGTCGCAGCAGCTCAAAGAGCTGGTGGAATACGGCGTGGTGGAGCGTAGGGTGGTAGACCCCGTCTGCAAACACACCGACTATTCCCTCACCGACCTTGGCCGCAGCCTCATCCCCATCATCCAACAGCTGCGCGACTGGGGCGAAGGGTTCCGCCCCAAGCTCGAAGAAATCTTGCAGCGCAAGGAGCAGTAGCCCTCGCAGTCCCGGCCAAGTGGGCGAAACCCCTGTCACATGGTGCGAAAAAAGCCTTTGGCCGATGCAATAATATGCTCCGGACTGCGTTATAAACCTCATACATCCGACATGGAAAATAAATAATAAAAACATACACTATCATGAGCTTAATCAAATCCATCTCCGGCATCCGCGGCACCATAGGAGGCTGCCCCGGCGAGGGTCTCAGCCCCCTCGATGTGGTCAAATTCACCTCGGCTTTTGCCACTTTCCTGCAACGCCGTGCTGACGGCAAACGCCTCACCCTCGTAGTGGGCCGCGACGCCCGTCTCTCCGGCGCCATGGTGGACCGCCTGGTGGTCGGCACCCTCCAAGGCATGGGCATCGATGTTATCGAAACCGGCCTCTCCACCACCCCCACCACCGAAATGACCGTCATCGACCGCAAAGCCGACGGCGGCATCATCATCACCGCCAGCCACAACCCCAAACATTGGAACGCCCTCAAGCTCCTCAACGCCCGTGGCGAGTTCATCGACGCCGCCGAAGGCGCCGAAGTGCTGCGCCTGGCCGAAAGCGATGAGCTGAACTATGCCGAGGTCGACAACCTGGGCCAGGTGACCGACGACCCCAACACCATCGACCGCCATATCGAACTGGTGCTGAAACTGAAACTGGTCGACACCGAAGCCATCAGCAAGGCCGGATTCCGCGTGGCCGTCGATGCCGTCAACTCCACCGGCGGCATTGCCATCCCGCGCCTGCTGCGCGCCTTAGGCGTCGACGATGTGGTGGAACTGAACTGCCAGCCCACCGGCCATTTTGCCCACAACCCCGAACCCATCCCCGCCAACCTGACCGACATCTCACGCGTGGTCCGCGAAAACCATTGCGACCTCGGCGTGGTGGTCGACCCCGATGTGGACCGCCTGGCCCTCGTGTGCGAAGACGGCGAGATGTTTGGCGAGGAATACACCCTGGTCAGTGTGGCCGACTATGTGCTGCAACACACCCCCGGCAACACCGTCTCCAACCTCTCCTCCTCCCGCGCCCTGCGCGATGTCACCCATCGCTACGACGGCTGCCAATACAATGCCGCCGCTGTGGGCGAGGTGAACGTCACCACCCTCATGCGTAGCACCAACGCCGTCATCGGCGGCGAAGGCAACGGCGGCGTCATCTACCCCGAACTCCACTACGGCCGCGATGCCCTCGTGGGCGTGGCCCTCTTCCTCACCCTCCTGGCCAAACGCGGCATGAAGATGAGCCAGCTCCGCAAAACCTATCCCGAGTACATCATCTCCAAAAACCGCATCGACCTCACCAAGGACATGGACGTTGACGGCCTCCTGAAACGTCTGGCCGACAAATACAACGCCACCCCCGGCTGCAAAGTGACCACCATCGACGGCGTCAAAATCGACTTCGAGGACGGATGGGTGCACCTGCGCAAAAGCAACACCGAACCCATCATCCGCATCTACAGCGAGGCCCACACCGAAGCCCGCGCCAACCAACTGGCCGAGCAGGTGAAAGCTGAAGTGTAGCCCACCCCGTCGGCCCACCGCCGGGACAAAGATGTAAAAGTGTCAGTGCGGGAGCGCTCCAAGCCCTCCCGCACTTCCAATCAACCCAATCAAAAACAACAAACAACACCCCATACCATGCAAGGAAATTTCACCTATCACAATCCCACGAAACTCTACTTCGGCGAGGAGGCAATGAGCCATTTAAGCAATGAACTGAAAAACTACGGCCCCACCGTCATGCTGAGCTATGGCGGCGGCTCCATCAAGCGCAACGGCATCTATGATGCGGTGCTCGCAGCCCTCAAGGAGGCCGGAAAAACCGTAGTGGAAAACCCTGGCGTGATGCCCAACCCCACCTACGAGAAAGTGCTTGAGGGCTGCGGTCTGGTGCGCCAGCACCATGTCGACCTCATCCTCGCCGTGGGCGGCGGCTCCACCATCGACTATGCCAAAGCCGTCAGCGCCTCCGCCTTCTGCCAGGAAGACCCCTGGGACAAATACTGGGTGCACCAAGGCTGGCCCTCATGCCCCGTGGTGCCCATAGGCGCCGTCCTCACCATGGTGGGCACCGGCAGCGAGATGAACGGCGGCAGCGTCATCACCAACCGCAAAGCCGGCTTCAAGCTGGGCAAAGTGTTCGGCCCCGACCTCTTTCCCAAGTTCACCATTCTCAACCCCCGCTTCACCATGACCGTGCCCCAATACCAGATGGTGGCCGGCTTCTTCGACATCATGAGCCACCTCATGGAACAATACTTCGCAGGCAAGGCCGACTGCACCACCGACTACCTCATTGAAGGCTTGATGCGCTCGCTCGTCCACTCCTCTCGCATCGCGGCACAAAATCCGCAGGACTATGAAGCCCGCGCCAACATCATGTGGACCGCCACCTGGGCCTTGAACACCCTCCTCAAATGCGGCAAGGGCGGCGACTGGGAAGTCCACCAGATAGGCCACGCCATCGGCCTCGTGACCGACGCCACCCACGGCATGACCCTCGCCTCCGTATCACTGCCCTACTACCGCCTCGTCATGCACGACGGGCTCCACCAGTTTGTGCGCTTTGCCCAGAACGTGTGGAACGTCCGTCCCGACGGCAAGACCGACGAGCAGGTGGCCACCGAAGGCCTCGCCTGCCTTGAAAGCTGGATGAAGGAAATCGGCCTCGTCACCCACAGCCGCGAGCTGGGCGTCACCGAGGAGAACATACCCGCCATAGCCGACGCCGTTCTCATCCTGCCCGTGGGCTACCGCACCCTCACCCGCGATGAGGTGGTCAGCATCCTGCGTCAAAGCCTGTAGCCACTCCACGCTCCCGGCTCCACCCCCTTTGCCGCCGACAATCAACTTTATACATCAACCAAAGACTAACAAACAACATGAAAAAAGATCTTGGAATCGTCCCGGCCGTCTATCCCATGCCGGTGCTTATGGTGGCCGCCTACGACGAAAACGGCCAAGTCAATGTAATGAACGCCGCCTGGGGCATGATCAGCGCCCCCGACAAAGTGGCCCTCTTCATCAGCGAAGGCCATAAAACCACCAAGAATATCCTGGCCACCAAAGCCTTCACCGTCAGCATCGCCGACCGTGAGCACATGGATGTGGCCGACTATTTCGGTATCGCCACAGGCAACAAAACCCCCGACAAGTTCGACCGCACAGGTTATCATGCCCTGCGCAGCGCCCATGTCAACGCCCCCATCGTCGACGAGTTCCCCGTGGTCATGGAGTGCGAGCTGGCCGAAGAGGTCAACACCCCCAACCTCCACTGCATTGTGGGCAAAATCGTCAATGTGGCTGCCGACGAGAAGGTGCTGGACCCCAACGGCAAAGTGAACCCCACAAAGCTCAACGCCCTCATCTTTGACCAGTTCCAGAATGGCTACTACGTCACGGGCGAACAGGTTGGAAAGGCTTGGAACGCCGGTGCCACCTTGGCCAAACAGCAGTAACCAACCCCTATGCCACAAGCCCGAACCCCGCTGCGGCTTCGCCGCCGCCAGGGGTTCGGGCTTCTCTTTTGTCCTTTCCCGTCCGCCCCGCCATGGCCTCGCCTTGGCCGCCCCGTTGCCCCGCAGTGTCCAGGCCCTCGCTCCTTAGTCCCGACATAACCCCTTCTTGTCCCCTATATTCTTTCTTGTCAAGAAACAAACAAGAAACAAAATAGAAACAAAATAGAATCAAAATGGCAGCCAAATGTAAAATAAGCGGATGAGAATGAGCGGCTCTGAATCGTAAGTGCGGCTGGGGATGGTGGAGGGCGGACATGCTGTCCTGGTGTGGGACAGCGCGGCGCGGAGCGAGTGGGGTCCCGTGGGGGTGAATGTGGACATGTACGAGCTGCAGTATGCCGAGTATGGCGCGGAGTATGACGAGCGGAACACGGTGCACTCGACGGAGCCGTGGGCGGTGATTGCCGAGGAGCTGGACAGTACGAAGTATTACAAGGCGCGTTGCCGTGCCAGGAGCCATCACAGGTGCGACATCCATGACACGTTGGTGTGGGGTCCGTGGAGCGCGGATGGATATTATTATGTGGGGACGCAGTATCCGGACACGGTGCCGCTGGCATGCGGTGCGGTGGGTGACTTCCGTGTGGACGGAGTGCGAGGGGGAAGGCCGCACTTTTCGTGGGAGCGGTGCACGGGACACACGGAGTATGAGGTGGAGTATGGTCTGGACCGTGCCGCGTGGAGCCGGGAGAGGGTAAGGCGGCAGCAGTGGACATTGCCGGAGGGTGTGGAGCCGGGCATGGAATACAGGGTGCGGGTGCGAGCCAAGTGCGAACACCGGTGCTATATCCACGACACGGTGATGTGGAGCGCATGGAGCGAGATACTGCGTGTGACGGCTCCGGGCGAGCGGATGGGCGCGGAGACCGCCGAGGGCGAAGGGCTGTTCGAGCTGGTGCCGAACCCGGCGCGTGGGGAGGTGGGCGTGAGGCTGAACGCGGGAGTGGAGCGGCTGCCGGCAGTGCTGACGCTGACGGACATGCAGGGGCGCGAGGTGAGAAGGGTAGAGCTGAGAGATGCCGGGGCAGTGCGTGTGGATCTGACAGGGCTTGCGGCGGGGACGTATGTGGTGACGCTGTCCTGCAACGACAAGACCACCAGCCGCCCGCGTCTGGTGGTGGAATAGCCCGCAGCGGTATTGCCGGTATGCTACAGTCATGGGTTGTTGAGATGAAAAATAAAGAGACATTTTTTGAAAAATAATTTGTATGATGTTTTTTTTTTAGTATATTTGCAAATGAAAACCATGAGATTATGAGATATGTTATTTTGTTTATAGCAATGGCACTTAGTGTATTGTATACATCAACGATGCGGGCACAGTATCGAGGGTGTTTTTTGCAATTGATTCAGCAGGTATAAAAACATATAAATACAAAAGATGAAAGATATGAAAAAGACGGTTTTAATAGTGATGTTTTTGGCGTGTGTTGGCGTGGCGATGGGGCAGCTGCCGGTGCGAAACTGTGGGGACCCCGGGTATTTGTATTCTCCTTGGTGCGATACTTCGGATATCTGGTATATCAATACTATTTTATCTGGAAAGCCTACGGTTGGAGGGTTCGACGGGTCGGGCTTCCATGCCTATCATGACACGATTGTTTATGGGGTGTCGGTGCCAATGGGGAACATTGGCAAGTTTCCGTACCTTTGGGTGTACTTGTTGAAGGCAAGGGTGCACTCGTATGGATTCAATGTTAAAGTTCAAGACACCTGTCCGCGGTACACATTCTATGTGGAGAGGGAGTGTCTATATAGTTTTATTGAAAATGCGCCAGTGGCGCAGGCTGAAGAGGTGTTTACGTCGAGGGGACGCCATACCGATGTGGTTAGAACTCAGATGTGTGATTTTTATTTCGATGAGCCGTGTCCCATAGACTCGGGTGAATACTATTTTGTCGGAATCGGTCATTCATCTTTTAATGCTTGGAGTCAGGTATTGAAGGATGACCCGGATCCCGACCATTATCATCCGGAAGCCCGGTATATTACCCCTATTGGCATCAGACCTGTTACTTTCGGACCAGCAGACAGTGTGTCGTTTTTGCAGATGAGGCCTTTCCCGGAGAGCAGGTACCCTACACAATATACCCCTATGATATGTTTTTTTGGGTTTATAGAAAACGCATACTGTTTCCAGCCTATTGTGCGGCCACAAGAAGGCTGGGAGGCCAATCCTCGTCATGAAGAACCTTTTGGGCCTGAAGCGGTGACGGGAGTGCGGCTGGGGATGGTGGAGGGCGGACATGCTGTCCTGGTGTGGGACAGCGCGGCGCGGAGCGAGTGGGGTCCCGTGGGGGTGAATGTGGACATGTACGAGCTGCAGTATGCCGAGTATGGCGCGGAGTATGACGAGCGGAACACGGTGCACTCGACGGAGCCGTGGGCGGTGATTGCCGAGGAGCTGGACAGTACGAAGTATTACAAGGCGCGTTGCCGTGCCAGGAGCCATCACAGGTGCGACATCCATGACACGTTGGTGTGGGGTCCGTGGAGCGCGGATGGATATTATTATGTGGGGACGCAGTATCCGGACACGGTGCCGCTGGCATGCGGTGCGGTGGGTGACTTCCGTGTGGACGGAGTGCGAGGGGGAAGGCCGCACTTTTCGTGGGAGCGGTGCACGGGACACACGGAGTATGAGGTGGAGTATGGTCTGGACCGTGCCGCGTGGAGCCGGGAGAGGGTAAGGCGGCAGCAGTGGACATTGCCGGAGGGTGTGGAGCCGGGCATGGAATACAGGGTGCGGGTGCGAGCCAAGTGCGAACACCGGTGCTATATCCACGACACGGTGATGTGGAGCGCATGGAGCGAGATACTGCGTGTGACGGCTCCGGGCGAGCGGATGGGCGCGGAGACCGCCGAGGGCGAAGGGCTGTTCGAGCTGGTGCCGAACCCGGCGCGTGGGGAGGTGATCGTAAGGCTGAACGCAGGAGCGGAGCGGCTGCCAGCAGTGCTGACGCTGACGGACATGCAGGGGCGCGAGGTGAGAAGGGTAGAGCTGAGAGACACCGGGGCAGGGCGTGTGGATCTGACAGGACTTGCAGCGGGGACGTATGTGGTGACGCTGACCTGCAACGACAAGACCACCAGCCGCCAGCGTCTGGTGGTGGAATAGTCTTCGACGCGATGGCGGCCAGCCGCGGCTGGCCGCACGGCTGTGGCTCAGGATGACATTTAGCTTGTGGTGGGAGCTTTTTTTTGAAAAAACTTCTGTGGTCTCGGATTTTTTTTGTATATTTGCCTTTTATAAAACAATGTAATGAAAAGCCTATCCTTTTGCCACTCAAATGGATAGGCAAATTATGACGTATTATGCACATCGCTATTGCAGGAAATATCGGCTCGGGTAAGACCTCCCTGACTAAGTTGCTGGCTCGCCACTATGGCTACAGGCCTATATATGAGTCGACCGAGACGAACCCGTATATCAACAGTTTCTATGAGGATATGCGCCGGTGGTCGTTCAACATACAGATTTACTATCTCCACACTCGGACCCGCCAGCTGTTGGATGTGCATAGGGAGAGCAAGAATATTATTCAGGACCGCACCCTTTATGAGGACGCCTATATCTTCACCCCCAACCTGCACGCCATGGGCTTGATGAACACGCGCGACTTTGACAACTATCAGCACACGTTCGAGCTGGTGTCGTCGTTTCTGCAACCGCCCGATTTGTTGATTTATCTACGGGCTGATGTGCCGACGCTGATACGCCATATCCAAGCCCGGGGCCGTGAGTATGAGAATAGCATCAGGCTGGACTATCTGACCGGTCTGAACAAGCGCTATGAGGACTGGATGGAGCGTTACAACCGGGGCAAATATATTGTGGTGGACTTGTCGAAGCTGGATTTTGTGGCCCACGATGAGGATTTGGGTGTGGTGTATAATATGATTGACGCTGAAATAAACTCGTTGTTTTCATGAATATGAAAGTTCTGGTCATAATACCTGCGCGATATGCCTCGACCCGTTTCCCGGGCAAACCGCTGGCCCTGCTCGGCGGCAAGCCGGTGGTGCAGTGGGTGTGGGAAGGTGTGGCTGCGCTGGGCGAGGGCTGCGAGGCCGTGGTGGCCACCGATGACTCCCGCATAGCGGAGGCCGTGGAGGCTTTTGGCGGACGCGCCATGATGACAGGAACTCACCACCGCAGCGGTACGGACCGTTGTGGCGAGGTGGTGCAACGGCTGAAGGCCCAGGGCGCTGTCTTCGACATTGTGGTCAATGTGCAGGGCGACGAGCCTTTTGTGAAGTCGCAGCAGCTGAGGGAGCTGGTGAGTTGTTTCGACCAGCCCGAAACCGAGATAGCAACGCTGAAAACACCCATTCGCAGCACAGAGGAGCTGATGTCGGCCAACAATGTGAAGGTGGTGTGCGACAGGCTGGGCAGGGCGATGTATTTCAGCCGTCAGCCGGTGCCTTACCTGCGGGGTGTGGAACCGGGTCAATGGGTGGAGCGACACACATATTTCAAGCATGTGGGCATCTATGCTTTCCGGGCATCGGTGCTTGAGCGGGTGGTCCGTCTGCCACAGTCGGCGCTGGAGCTGGGCGAAAGCCTGGAGCAGTTGCGATGGCTGGAAAACGGCTACCGGATTGCGGTGAAGGAGACAGAGGTGGCCAACATAGGCATTGACACACCGGAGGATATGGTTGCCGCCCAGCAGTATTTGAATAACATGAAGTCAGAAAAATAATATTATCTATGAATATAACAGATCTTATCGTAGAATTTGTCCAACAGGGTAATGTTGTGGAGTTTCCCGGAATGGGTACGCTGTCCAGCAGCAGTGTGGCCGCCCATCATGATGCCACTACGGGTACTTTCCACCCGGCGCGCCGCACTGTGACGATGGTGGAAACGCTGACAGGGAACAAAGCCATCATACGGCGTATAGCCGAAAAAGAGTGCGTCACCAACGAGATTGCCGAGCTGATGTGGAACAACTATATCGCGGCTTTGAAGGAGAAACTGCAGCGCACCCCCAACGGGCATGAGTTTCCCGGCATTGGTTATATGCGTTATGTGGGCAGCAAGGTTCGGTTCGATGCAATAGAGGGTTTGGATTTGGATGCCGGAAAGAAACTTGAGCAGCCGTTGGAGAATGTTTCTACCTATACACCGAAAGCAGTTGCCGACCCGTTTGCCGCGTTTGACAAACCTGCCGCCGAGGCGGTAAAACCCGAGGTGGCGGAGACGCCCGCCCAGCCAGAGCCCCCGGTGAATGCAGAGCCCAAGCCGAGCATGCAGGAGGTGGAGGAAACGCCCGTAAATCAGGAGCCTGTAATGCCCGAGCCGGTGAAGGTGGTGGCTCCTGCCGCCCCCGAACCCGTGAAGCCTACGGCCGGTCAGACCGACCACCTTTCAGAGGTGAAACGGATGCTTGACGAGATTCCCTCTTCGCCCAAGGATGCCAAAGAAGCCCGCCGTGCCGAGAAGGCCGCTGCCAAGGCCGAGAAGGAGGCGCGCAAAGCAGCCGAAGAGGCCCGCAAGGCCGCCGAGGAGGCGGAACGCAAAGCCGCTAAAGACAAGGAAAAAGAGGCCCAGAAAGCCTCCAAGGCCCTGGCCAAGGAAGCGCAGAAAGCCGCAAAGGTCAAGGATAAGGCTGAAGACCACCATGAGTCGAAACCCAAGGAGAAAAAGAAGAAAAAGCACGGTTGGATCTGGATTCTGCTGTTGTTGCTGCTGTTGGGTGCTGCGGCATGGTATTACTTCACCCAAATGGCCTCGCCCATGGCTAAAGGCGAAAGCTGTGCCCAGAAGGTGGAGCTTGTCACACCAGAGCCTTTCACCTCGGACGACTACCCCTTGCTGAAATTCCAGGAGCAGGACATCCTGTACAATGTAGGCCACCTGCACAATTATATGGAGACTTATGTCCATGATTTTCTTGCTGCACACCATTACACCAACGCTTTCGCAGCCGTCATGGCCAAGGTGGACGAGTACGCCGATGTCCGTCTGCACGAATTGATGGTTGAGGGCTACAGCCCCAAACGTTTCTTCCCCCACGACAATTTCTGGCTCAAGAGCCATTATGTGGAATACAAGTCTGTCGCCGCTCGCTATTACAGGTATAAAGTGCAGGGCGAGTTGATGGAGTTCGACATGTTGGAGAGCATCCTGGACGATGTGGTTACCTCGATGGGTCTGAGAGCCGATGGGTTCGGCCAAGGCCGAGGTGGCAATGGCGTAGCCCCTGCCGGTGGCGCCAAGGCTGCCGCCGCCAAAGCTGCCAACGACAAGCCTTATGAAGAGGTCGTCCCCGAAGCCCCCACATTCAAGGAGAGCAAGCAGGGATTTGACATTGTGGCTGGTTTCTTCACGTCGAAACGGTCGGCCAACAAATGTGCCAACCAGCTGAAAGCCCTGGGCAGCGATGCTTACATCATCAGCAAATCGGGCGGATACTATGTCAGCATGGGTTCTGCCCCCACTCGCACTGCCGCCGAGGCCATGGAGAAACACATCAAGTCGTGGTATAAGAGCGATGTGAAGATTTATAATTTCAACGAATAAAACTACTTGCCGAAGCTTATACCAGCCTATGGGTCATCACAAGTTAGAGAGATTTGCCGAGAACCTGACTTTCCCCAACCTGTTTCAGGTGTCGTTTGAGCAGCTGAAAACTGAGGGGTTTGCCCTGAAAGGGCACTGGCACGAGCATTTTTCCAACCACAATCCCATCACCCTCGAATTGGGATGTGGCAAAGGCGACTACACCATCAGCCTGGCCCGCATCCACCCCGACCGTAATTATATCGGAGTGGACATCAAAGGGGCCCGATTGTGGAGAGGTGCCAAGACGGGCTGCGAGGAGAATATGGCCAATGTGGCTTTTATCCGCACACGCATTGAGTTGATTGAAGGCTTTTTCGCCCCCGACGAGGTGTCGGAAATCTGGATTACTTTCCCCGACCCTCAGCCTAAGAAAGAGTTCAAAAGGCTCACCTGTGAGCGTTTCCTCAACTATTATAAGGCATTTCTCAAGCCGGGGTCGCCCATACATCTAAAGACCGACTCGTTGGAGCTTCACCAATACACTCGCGATGAAGTGATAGCCCCGGCAGGCTATAAGGTCGAGTATGCCACAGAAGACCTCTACTCCACTCCCGCCAACGAGCATCCCGACATCCCCTGCCTTGCCGAAGCACAGATGACGCAGACCTTCTACGAGCGCATGTTCCTCGCCGAGGGGAAGCCCATCACCTACATCAAATTCTATATCAAATAGCACAGTATAAAATCATTAAGTATTAATATATAAAAGAAATTATTTATGTCAGGACACAACAAATGGTCAAAAATTAAAAGAGCCAAAGGCGCAGCCGATGCCAAGCGCTCCAAACAGTATTCCAAAATTCTGAAAGAGGTAGCCGTAGCCGTCCGCGAGAGCGGTCCTGATCCCGACAGCAACCCCCGCCTCCGTTTGCTCGTGCAGAATGCCCGTGGCTGCAACATGCCCAAAGACACCCTGATGCGCGCCATCAACAAGGCCAGCGACAAGGATGCCGCCGTGCTTCAGGAAATCACCTTCGAGTGCCATGCCAACCACGGCATTGCCCTGTTTATCGAGTGCCTGTCGGACAACAACATGCGCACCGTTGCCAATATCCGCAGCATCATGAACAAGAATGGCGGCACCATGGAAACCAATGGCAGCCTCAGCTTCCTTTTCACCCGCAAGGGCGTCTTTGTCATCCCCCGCAAGCCCGACATGAATGTCGAAGAGCTGGAGATGACCCTCATCGACGGCGGCCTCGAAGAGATGGAGGTGGACGACGATTACATCACCCTCTACACCGCCTACGAGGACTTTGGCAACATGGTCAAAATGCTGGAGGAACTCAATATCGAGTGCGAGAGTGCCGAGTTGCAGCGTATCCCCAACACCACCCGCACCATCGACGAAGACTCCATGCGCAAGGTGCTGAAGGTTATCAACATGCTTGAGGAAGATGACGATGTCACCAACGTCTTCCACGACATGGAGATTCCCGACGATTTCGAAGAGTAAGAATGAAGTTATACATAGTCCCCACACCTGTCGGCAACCTCGGCGACATGACATTCCGTGCCGTCGAGGTGCTGAAGGGGGCCGACCTTATCCTGGCCGAGGACACCCGCACGTCGCGTGTGGTGATGCAGCACTATGGCATTGCCACGCCCCTGCAGCCCTACCATATCTTCAACGAGCACCAAACGCTGCACCGCGTCGTGGAGCGCCTCTTGGCAGGGCAAGTAATAGCGTTAGTCACCGATGCCGGCACCCCCGGCATCAGCGACCCAGGTTTCTTGTTGGTGCGCGAGGCCATCAAAAACGGCATCGAGGTGGAAACCCTTCCCGGTGCCACGGCATTCGTGCCCGCCTTGGTCGACAGCGGGCTGCCCTGCGACCGCTTCGTCTTCCTGGGGTTCCTGCCCCACAAGAAAGGCCGCCAAACGGCCATCCGGCAGCTGGCTGACGAGAAACGCACCATGATAATATACGAGTCGCCCTATCGCTTGGTCAAGCTCCTCGAAGAGCTTGAGGCCGTGCTGGGGCCGCAGCGCAAGGTCAGCGTGTCGCGCGAAATCAGCAAGCTCCATGCCGAAACCGTCAGGGGCTCCGTCAAAGAGGTGCATGACCATTTCGCAGCCAAAGAAGTCAAGGGCGAGATCGTCGTGGTCGTTTCGGCCATCGACGACCCTGCTGCCGCCGAGGATGAAAAAGACATAGAACAATCATAGCACATTATGCCATACGACATTTTTCTCAACCGCCTGCTGTGCGCCCTTTTGGGCGGAGTGTTGATAGGGATAGAACGCCAGTTGCGCAAACGCAATGCCGGCCTTGCTGTCAATTCGTTGGTATCAGTCGGCGCCTGCCTTTTCATCCTGCTCTCCGAAAGCGTTATCGCCACGGCCATCCATTCTGGTGGTCCGGTCAACAACGACAACCTCCGCGTCCTGTCGCAGGTGGTCACCGGCATTGGCTTCCTTGGTGCAGGCGTCATCATGAAAGACGGCTTCACCATCCACGGCCTCAACAGCGCCGCCACCATCTGGTGCAGTGCTGCCGTGGGCTGCATGTGTGGCTATGGCCTTTGGCGCCAGTCCGCCATAGCCGTCTGCGTCATCCTTTTCATCAACTGGGTCATCAAAAACATCGAGATTTATCTCGAAAACCGCAATCAGGACAAACAGGAGTGAAACTTTTTATTACTTTTTGCGTATATACATCATTGCGGCCCCATTAGGCAATTCATGCACACTGGGCTCACCTCCCCTCCAGCCCGGTGCCCGCTTCAAACAACTAATAGTATTACTTTAAGATAGTGATGGATTTATTAAACGACATAGATTTTTTCGAGGCTGACGAACCCGATGGTTTATCAGCCAGAGCCGAGATTATACCCCTTGTCACCAAAGACGACGAGCAGTTCCTCCTCACCGAGGACTCCATCCCCGACGACATGCCTCTCCTGCCCCTGCATGGCAATGTCCTCTTCCCCGGTGTGGTGATGCCCATCAGCGTGGGCCGCAAAACCTCGCTCCGTCTTCTGCGCGATGCCGAGAAACGGCACGACCGCATTATTGTGGTGGCACAACGCAACGACACCCAGGACCCTGAATACGACGACCTCTACCAGACCGGCGTGATTGCCCGCGTGCTACGGGTCATCGACCTCCCGCACAACAACCACATGGCCATCCTTCAGGGCACCATGAAATGCCACCTTATCAGCATCCTCTCCACCGAGCCTTACTACAGGGGCAGTGCCGTCCTCATCGACGAGAACACCCGCCTCCCCCGTGCACGCGCTTTCCACAACCGCGTGCTGGCCATCCGCAAGGAATACTCCGACATGCAGCAGATGAAAAACAGCGGCACCGGCCTCAACCCCAAGGATGTCTTCAACTCTCTGGGCAACATCTCCAGCGAAAAGATTCTCGTCAACTTCATCGCCTCCCATCTCGACATCCCTGTCAAGCCCAAACAGGAGATGCTCGAGGCCAACGACTACGACCACCGCGCCACACTCCTGCTCGAACAGCTCCAAAAGGAGAACGACTATTATCGCGTGCGCGAAGACATACAAGGCAAGACCCGTCAGGAGCTGGACCGTCAGCAGCGCGAATACTTCCTCAACCAGCAGTTGCGCGTCATCCAGGACGAGCTCGGCGGCTCCTCCTCCGACCAGGATATCGAGCGCCTCATGCAGCGTGCCCAGAAGAAAAAGTGGGGCAAAGAAGTGGAAGAGGCCTTTGCGCGCAGCATCGAAAAACTCCGCCGCACCCCTCCCCAAACCCCCGACTATACCGTCGAACTCAACTATGTCGAGCTCCTCCTCGACATGCCGTGGAACGTCTACAGTAAAGACGACCTCCGCACCTCCCACGCCCAGAAAATCCTCGACCGCGACCACTACGGCATGGAAAAAGTCAAACAGCGCATCATCGAATATATCGCTGTCCTCAGCCTCAAAGGCGACATGAAAAGTCCCATCCTCTGCCTCGTTGGTCCTCCGGGCACCGGCAAAACATCCCTCGGCAAAAGCATCGCCGAGGCCATGCACCGCAAATACGTCCGTGTGGCCCTGGGCGGTCTGCACGACGAAGCCGAAATCCGTGGCCACCGCAAAACCTACGTAGGCGCCATGCCCGGACGCATCATTCAGAACATCAAGAAAGCCGGCGTCAGCAACCCCGTCTTCGTCCTCGACGAGATTGACAAAGTGCAGGGCATGAGCCACAACGGCGACCCCACCTCCGCGCTGCTCGAAGTCCTCGACCCCGAGCAAAACAACGCCTTCCACGACAACTACCTCGAGCTCGACTACGACCTCTCCAACGTCCTCTTCATCGCCACCGCCAACAGCCTCAGCACCATCCAGCCCGCCCTCCTCGACCGTCTCGAAGTCATCGACCTCAGCGGCTACATCCTCGAGGAGAAAATCGAAATAGCCCGCCGCCACCTCATCCCCCGCCAGCTCAAAGAGCATGGCTTCGCCAAGCGCGACCTCAAATTCAGTCCCGAACTCATCACTGTCCTCATCAACGACTACACCCGCGAAAGCGGTGTTCGCCAGCTCGACAAGACCATCGCCAAAATCATCCGCCGCCGTGCCGTGCAGAAAGCCGAAGGCGCCGAAATGTCAAAAGACATCAAGGTCGAAGAACTCAAAGACATCCTTGGCCTCCCCATCCACAACAGCGAGCGGCGCGGAAAAGAACCCAAAGTCGGCGTTGTCACCGGTCTGGCCTGGACGCAGGTGGGTGGCGAAATCCTCTTCATCGAGTCCAGCATCAGCAAAGGCAAAGGCACCCTCTCCATGACGGGCAACCTCGGCGACGTGATGAAAGAGTCCGCCACCCTCGCCTTCGAGTACATCAAAGCCAATGCCGACCGCTTTGGCATCGATATCGATACTATCGAAAACAGCAACATCCACATCCATGTGCCCGAAGGGGCAACTCCCAAGGACGGCCCCTCGGCGGGCATCACCATGTTCGTCGCCATGGTTTCGGCCTTCACACGCCGCGCCGTCATTCCCACCATCGCCATGACTGGCGAAATCACCCTCCGTGGTGCCGTGACCCCAGTGGGTGGTATCAAGGAAAAGATTCTGGCCGCCAAACGGGCTGAAATCACCGACCTCATTCTCTGCGAAGACAACCGCCGCGACATAGAGGAAATCCCGGCCGACTATCTCAAAGGCCTGACTTTCCACTACATCAGCAATATGGAGGAAGCCCTCCCCATCGCATTTGGCCAATAAACCGTCATGAGACCGCTGCTATCCATACTCACCCTGCTGCTGCTCCTGCCCCTCCATTCCCTTCGGGCGCAGGCTCCGGTATCGGTCGCCCCTGTCGGCAACGTGGCTCTGCCCTGGGGGCTCTCTAACCTCTCCATGGTCGATGGCACACTCTATGCCTTGCAAAACGGCATACTCGTCTCCGCCCACATGGACAGCTCCACCCTCACCGCCCTCACCCCCGACACCGCCCTCACCCGTCTCTGTCCCGATGCCAACTACGTGGTGCGCAACGGTGGCGACAGCCTTCTCTATTTCATCACCCCGACGGACGACCAGCCCTACAGCCTCAACGTCCACACCAATGCCCGCTTCTTTAAAAACCGCCGGGTAGAGGTCAAGTCCTGGTTCCGCCAAATCTCCCATCCCGTCTTCTCCGCCGACGGCTCCACCCTCATCTTCTCCTCCAAGGGCAAAGTGGGCTTGGGCGGTTTCGACCTCTGGTGCTCCTTCTGGAACGGCAAACGGTGGTCCAAACCGGTCAACTTGGGCAACACTATCAACACCCAAGGCGACGAGATCAGCCCCGTTTTCTATGGCAACTACCTCGTCTTCGCCTCCAACGGCAGGCCCGACGGCGGCGGCCGATTCAACCTCTATGCCGTCCGCATCCGTCCGGGCTCCAAGGTCGACGATATCATCTTTGCCGACTACGTAGTCCAGCCCCTGCCCGCTCCGCTCAACAGCGCCGCCGACGACTATGAGATTGCTTTCGACACCCTCCACCACCGGGGCTACTTTCTCTCCTCGCGCAACGGCCAGCTGCAGCTCTTCACTTTCTCTGGCCATCTCGATGGCGTCAAGCTCAGCGGCACCGTCTCCGACGACCACGGCCGGCCCCTGCCCCAGGCGCAGGTACGGCTCCTCTCCGAAGGCCGCCTTATCGGCTCCGCTCAGACTTCCTCCGATGGCACCTACAGCCTTTTCGCCCTCCCCGACGATGGCTACACCCTCCAAGTGTCCAAACCCGACTATTTCCTCGCCTCCCGCTCCCTCTCCCTTTTCCGGCCCAACGAAGACCTCCTCATCGCACCCCGCACCTTCGACATCACCCTGCCCCGCCTGCCCTTCGACCGCGCCATGGTGTTCGACAACATATTCCTCGACAACGCCGACATCGAACTCTCCAGCTCCGCGCGCCAAGCCCTCCAACCCATCGTTGATTTCCTTCGCGACAATCCTAACGTACATGTACAGTTTACATTACGCAACTCCAAAGCCATCGACCGCTCCTATGCAAACCTTGTTATAGAGCGTAGAATCAACAATATACGTCAATATCTCAAATCTTGCCTCCCCTCAAATGTGCGCATTTCGTTCAAAAACGGCCTCGACCAACCCCAAAATGAGGCCGACGAACACAGGGATAATGCAATTTTTGTCGAATTATTTAGGTGATGTAACGTATTGAAGGTTCAGCTTGTTACATTTTGTTTCCGAACTTTTTTCGCACTTTCTTCAAAAAAAATTTGGTCAGAATAAAAAAAAGTAGTACTTTTGCAACCGTTTTCGAGAGGAGATAAACACCATCGGAACAAATCAAGTTCGGGGCGTGGCGCAGTTGGCTAGCGCACTTGCATGGGGTGCAAGGGGTCGAAAGTTCGAGTCTTTTCGCCCCGACTGATAAAAGAGAAAGGAGTTCTATGAGAACTCCTTTTTTGTTTATTAATTTTTTTAATACCCCACGCAATATAATGCCCACATCCCCGTTATAAACAAAAACTAATTATATCAATACTATGAAGAAATTTTATATTCTTTTGATTGCCATGGCTATCACCGCCGGCACGGCATTCGCCCAGAGCAACGACTCCATCGAGCGTGCCAAGCAACAGGAAGCCCTGCTGAAACAGCAGCAGAAAGAACAACAAGAACTGCTCCAACAGCAACAGAAAGAGCAGGAAAGACTGCAAAAAGAGCAGCAGAAAGCAGCCCAGAAAGCGCAGGAAGAGCGCATGAAGGAGCAACAGAAACTGCAAAAAGAACAGCAGAAAGAAGCTGAGAAAGCCGCCAAGAAAGAGCAGGACCGCATCAAACGCGAGCAGACCAAGGCTGAGAACAAAGCCAAAGCCGAGCAGAAAAAGGCCGAACGCAAGCGCAAACGCGAAGAACATTATGCAGCCTGGAACCGCCGTCCCAACTTCACGGCCGATCCCTCCGTCGCCATCCTCGCCGACCGTCTCATCTACACCAAAAACAGCTTCTACAACAGCATTGGTGCCAACGTCGGCGTCACCTTCGACTATCATCGCCCCATTGCCAAGCGTTGGGACTTCAACGTCGGTATCGGCTACCGTTTCACCTACCTCACCTATAGCCACCTCTTCAGCTCCGCCGAGCTCGATGCCGGCCTCACCCGCGAATCGTTCAACGGCAACGAAGAGTCCCGCACCTTCAGTACCGTCATGGTCCCCATCAAAATCAGCCACATCAACAAGGACAACAATCATGGCTGGTATCTCGGCGTAGCCCCTGGCTTTAATTTCGGCACCAAAAACGCCTCCTCCGCCAAGTTCAACAAATTCCGCTGCGACCTCGCCATCGGCACACAGAGCCGCTGGTTCATCTTTTCGCCCGGCACGGAGGTCTATTTCAACCTCCTCCCCACTTACACCTCCGGTGATACCAAAATCCACGAGTTTGGTATACGTTTTGTTTTGTAGACACTTTTCTTTTCATAGTTGGGCCCTGCCTTGTGCAGGGCTTTTTTTTGTCCACTTCCTCCCGATTGGGTCGTCGCACCCCACCATTCCCGCCGCCCGCCGCCGCGCGCGCATAGCCCCTCTTGTCGGTCCGAGCCACTCCCGTGCGGAATCTCCCGCAGCCCCTCAACCGCTATTTAGTTTATATTTACTTTCTATTTAGATTCTATTTTATTTCTGAACAAGAGACAAAATAGAAACGAAATGCTGTAAAACCAGAGGCAAAATACGATAAAAGTATGAGCCTTGCAGTTGTCTTTGGTTGGTGCCGGCAAAATTGGCTGAAAATGGCTGGCCCATTGTCGTGGCAACCGCTTGTGGCGGCTGGATTTTGGACCTTTGGGCGAGCGGCGACACATTTTTTTTCGTTCTTGGAACAATAAACGAATCGTTGTCCCGTTATAGAACTATATAATTAGTTGTAATAATTATTTTTTAATCATGAAAAACACAGAAATAAAGGAACTCACAAAGTCGGAGGAGCAGGTGATGCAAGCTTTGTGGACGATTGGGAAAGGTTTTGCCAACGAGATTGTGACGGCGGTGGAGCCTCCCCGTCCCGCCTATAATACTATCCTCACTATAGTGAGGATACTGGAGACAAAAGGTTTTGTGGCACACGAGACCTTCAACCGGTCCAACCGCTATTATCCGCTCATCAGCCGTGAGGATTATTCGCAGCAGATGCTGAGCCGTCTGGCCACCCGTTTTTTCGGGTCGTCGTTCCGCAATATGGTGTCCTTTTTAGTGGACCGCAAGAGTGTGACACTGGAGGATTTGGAATCGCTGACCAAAGCTATTGAGAAATGATACGCTATCTGCTTTTTGCCACCGTGGGCACGGGTCTGTTCTGGGTGGTGTACCGTTGGCTGCTCCGCAGGGAGCGTTGTTTGGGGCTGAACAGGGCATATCTGTTGCTGACTTTGGTGCTGAGCCTGTTGTTGCCGTTGTGGCGGCCGGTGCTGAGCCTGCCGGTTGCGGTGGATGGAGGCGCGACGGGCTATTGGATTGACTTGTCCGAGTCGGCCGAAGGGGTTACGCCCTATGGGGAGCCAGAAACCGGCGCGGGAACTTTGCCGTCGGCTGCGACGGGTTGGTCGGCGTGGCGAGTGGTCGGCGTGGTGTATTGGGTCGGTGTGGCGGCAAGTGTGCTGCTGATGGTGGTGGGCTATGTGGCCTTGTGGTGGCGGATGCGCCGCTATAGGTTTGAGCGCCGCGAGGGGCTGAAGGTGGCCATTGACGAGGGCGGCGAGGGGTCTTTCTCCCTATTTCGGCATATCGTGGTGGGGAGTCGTGGGCTGAGCGGCGATGAGTGTGAGATGGTGCTGGCGCATGAAAGGGCGCACGCCATGCAGGGCCACAGTTGGGACAGGCTGTTGGCACGGCTGGTGGGCTGCCTGTTGTGGTTCGACCCTTTTGTGTGGCTTTATGGGCGCGATTTGCGCGAGGTGCATGAGTATCTGGCCGACGAGGCGGTGCTGCGGCAGGGCGGCGAGGGCGAATACAAGAGCTATCTCCGCTTGCTTTACCGTCAAGTTACAGGGGCACGTTATGTCCCGGTAGTCAATAGTTTTTATTTTCCAACAATCAAAAACCGTATTACCATGATGAAACAACCAAAATCCCGCAGAGGGTGGGTCAAGGCATTGGCAGCTTTGCCTGTGGCAGCCTTGCTGATGTTTGCCAATTGCAAGAACCAGGAGCCTGCGCAGCAACAGGCTGCAATCCCCGACGGACAGTATCTGGTGTGGCCATTCACCGACACCTACCGCGACGGACAGTTGGTGGAACGCGAGTATATGGGCGTTCTGCTTCCGCTTGAGGAGTTGGATAAGCACAAGGTGTTTGCCGACTCGGCCGAGGCAGCGCGCTATTCGGACAGGCTGGTAGTGGAGGGGAAGGCTGTCCACACGGTGTCGATGGTGAACCTTAACGACAGTGCTGCAGCGCGGTGGTATGATGTGGCATGGGCCGACGACCGGGCCGCATTGAGCTGGTGGGACGAAGAGGATGGTGGCAAATTTGAGCTTGCCGGGTACCCCGGGGGCTTAGAAGCCATGTCCAATTACATTGCCAAGTCGGTCGTCTATCCCGAAAAGGCCAAGGCCGACGGGATGCAGGGTATGGTGTATGTGCAGTTTGTCGTTGATACCGACGGCAACATAGCGGATGCCACTGTGTTGCATGGCGTTGGCGGCGAGTGTGACGATGAGGCTTTGCGAGTGGTGAGGTCCATGCCGAAATGGCGGCCCGCCATGTTCAAGGGCAAGCCAGTACGGTCCAAGTACGTGCTGCCCATCAATTTTAAGTTGCAGTAACCTATGCGTTGGCTTGCCATCTTCATCTCTTTGATGCTGCTCTGCTGCGGCTGTGCCTCGGTGCAACCGCAGCTGGAGGGCGGTGACGGGGTGGCGGTGGCCCGGGTGCCGGATGGGGCATTCAGGACATACCTACTGGAGCAGGGCTATGTGCGGCCCTACGAGGGCAGCATGGCGGCATTCGGATGGTTTGTCCCAAGGGAAGAGGTGGTGGAGCGTACGCCGATGGGGCGGGCACTGCAGGTGCTGAATGTGCACAATATGGGCATTCGGAGCTTGGAGGGGGCAGCGCTTTTCGGGCGGCTGGTGGTGCTGGTGTGCAGCCAGAATCCTTTGCGCGAGGTGGATTTGTCCGCATTCCCTCGGCTGAAGCAGTTTGTGGCCAATGAGGTGCCGCTGCAAGGGTTGGACCTGAGCCGGAACAGTGAGCTGAAATGGGTGGAGGTGAGTTTTGCGGAGCTGGAGGGGCTGGATGTGAGCCATAACGCCAAGCTGGAGGAGATTTACTGTATTTTCACGCCGGGGGTCAAGACGCTGGATTTGCGGGGTGTGCCGCAGCTGCGGCGGTTGTATGTGAGGGAGACATCGGTGCGTGAGATTGATTTGACCCCATGCCCTGCGATTGAGGAGCTGCATGCCAACGACACCCCGTTGGGTACCATTGTGGCCACAGCCGAGCAGGCCGAGCGGGTGAAGGCCTGGGTGGAGGACAGCGTGAGGGTAGAGCTGGTGGAAAGCCCCGTGGCGGCAGACTACAGCACCTCTTCGAGCAGCCACATGCGGGTGCTGTTGGAGCCTTTGAGGAGGATGGTGCGGTGGGTGAGGGGATGGGCCTGGAGGTAGGCCTTGGCGGCCTCGACATCGGCAAACCACAGCAGACGGCTGTAGGAGGGGTTGTCGTGGATGAATCCAAATTCGGGGCCCACAAGGATGGTCTCTATGTCGGGATGGGCTTCGAGGCGGTCGGCAATGGCTTGGTGCTCGGCCTGGCTCTCGGCTCCCAACTCTTTCATGCCGCCGAGGATGGCGGTTTTGGCGGGCATGGCGAGGGCTTCGAGGTTGTCGAGGGCCACTTTCATGCTGGAGGGGTTGGCGTTGTAGCAGTCGAGAAAGAGGGCGTTGCGGCCGGTGTCCTTGAACTGTGAGCGGCGGTTGGAGGGCTGGTACTGCTCGATGGCCTCTTTGATGTCCCAGAGATCGACGCGGAAGAAGCGGCCTATGGCGGTGGCGGCCATGGCGTTGTCGAAATTGTAGTTGCCCAGCAGGTGGGATTGGATGGAGTAGACGTTGTCGCCGTCTTCGACGTAGTATTTCATGTATGGCTCGGAACCTACGAGGTGACCCTTGATTGCGGCTTGGTCGGACTGGCCGTAGGTGACGGTGGTCAGGCCGCACTGTGCGGCTTGGGCGGTGAGGATTTCGTTGTCGGCATTGACGAAAGCGGTGCCGTGCTTGGCGGCCAGATGGCGGTAAAGCTCGGTCTTGGTTTTGATTACCCCTTCGAAGCTGCCGAATCCCTCTAAGTGGGCGCGACCGACGTTGGTGATGAGGCCGAAGTCGGGGTCGGCGATGCGGCACAGCGCTTCGATTTCGCCAGGATGGCTGGCCCCCATTTCGATGATGGCAATTTCGGTGTCGGCCGGGATGGCGAGGAGCGTGAGGGGGACGCCGAGGTGGTTGTTGTAGTTGCCGGCGGTGGCATGGGTGCGGTAGCGGCGGGAGAGGACGGCGTGGACCAACTCTTTGGTGGTGGTTTTGCCGTTGGTGCCGGTGATGCCTATGAAGGGGATAGAGAGCTGCTGGCGGTGGTGTGCGGCCAGCTGTTGCAGGGTGGCAGGCACATCGGGCACTACGATGCAGCGGGGGTTGGTGCTGTGGCGGCTGTCTGAAGTGACGCACAGCGCGGCCCCCTGCTCCAGGGCTTGGAGTACGAAAGCGTTGCCGTCGAAATTCTCACCCTTGAAGGCGAAAAAGATGCAGCCGGGGGTAATAAGCCGCGAGTCGGTGGTCACCGTGCGCGACGCAAGATAGGCTTCGTATAGTTGCTCAATCATCGTTATCATAGTTTATATGTGAAAAATAAACGCAAGCCGCAGCTTTTTATTGTGACATGGGTGCGAAATGTCCGCCCGTGGGGCGTATCTTCACCGACTGGCTTCAGCGTTGATACGGCTTTGGTATGCCTATGGTGGGTAAAAATTTGGTCTATAGGTTGTTGTTGGCATAGCTATGTTGTAGTTGCGCTTTTTTGGCAGTGCAGCGGAGTGGCTGGAAACTATTGTGTTGCGGCGTTCTTCTGCATTGAAAAAGTGTTAAAAAAGTCATTTTCCGATTTAGACTTTGTTTTAAATATAATAGGGGTGTGCGGTTTTTTCATCCATGTCGGGAAAAAATCGTATCTTTGCATCCGGAAAAATAATTCGGTTATGCCCACACTCAATATTATCAAGCCACCAAAAATAAGCGTGGATGCCAAGAAATCTTTCTGGAAGCAGATTGTCATGATTGTAGTCGGTACAACCATCTCGTTGGTTCTCACTATCAGTGCAGCAACTCTGATGGAGAAACGCCAGCGCGTCAAGGATCGCAAACTGTCGGCTATGATGGTGCTGAGCAACATAGAGATGTTTTCCCGTACCCTGGACGAGCAGGAAAAAGAACTTGGTTCGATTGACAGCGTCGCCGCCTGGTTGCTGAGCAAACCAATCGAGGAGCTCGAACTTCTGCCCAATGAGGTACTCGCTGCCAAGGTGGAACGGGTGGTCACCTTCTTCTTCCTGACGTACGACAAGTCGGCCGAGAGCATCTTCTCCAACAACATCGAGACATGGAAGAACATGGGCAACGTACAGTTCATCGATCAGGTGGGGAAAAGCTTTTCCCTCATGCACTCCATCGAAGAGTATTGGAACAAATGGACGACCAATGTGAACGAGGCCACCGCCGACATCTCGGACCATCCCGGCAACTATGAGGGTGGCACTTGGGCTGTGAAATGCCTCCGCTGCGAGAAGACCAGACGTTATATCCAAAATATCCACACCATGAAAGGCTGGTTTTCATACACAGCCGCAACCATGCGCTACCAAAACCGGCGCAATATGAAGGCCATCGGAATCGAGGAACAGGAGGTGATGGACTACACCAACGCCCGCGAGATGAATGATGAAATCGACGAGGCGGCACCCAACCCCCAAGTTTACTACACCGCCCCGATCGACCCAGCCAACCTGACGTCAATGAACGACCTCGATGTCATGCTTGACAGCATCATGGGCCGGTAGACGACTCCTACTGTCATTTTGCCAACATCCGCACCGTTCGTATTCGAAAGGCGCGGATGTTTCTTGTTTTTCAGATTTGCTACTGTATTGTCGAATTTTGTATAACCATCGGTTGGAAATTCTGGTCTCCTCATCGTTGAGTAATGCACTCATACATCAGAGGTGGGGAGTTAAATGGCGTGTGGCGGGCGGCTTCGCCGCCCGCTACACAAAGCGACTCCTTTGCCTCTCCAATGGGGAGCCTTTCCACTCACTAAGGGATTGTATTGCACATACTGTGACTTGGGATTGGATTCTATATGAGGTGTCACGTCGAGAAGGTTTTTGGAATATAATCCCAAAACTTTTTGTGTCTTTGCAGGGTGTATAATAAATGGCGTAGCAATCAACTGGCTGTTGGAGTCGTGGTGTCGAGAAGGTGTGAAGACTGCGTTTTTACAGGTTTATCAGTTTTTATTCAGCGCGAAGGATGAAGTGGGGGATGGTGTCGATGGAGAGGAGGCCGCCGGAGGCTTCGGCTTCGGATGTGAGCACACGGACGGCATTCTCGTTGTCGATGAGGTTGTTTGAGGTCAGCCGCGAGGTTTTGCACCATTCAACAAAGGGATTGTGGAGATGCGTGTTGCGGTCTTCGCGGTCGGTGGTGGCGACGTAGCTGCAGGTGGCTACGGTGAGGGTGCGCGAGGACCAGTCGGAGGTCCATTCCCCCTCTTGGTAGATGGTTGTGCCGTCCTTGCTGAGGGAGTGGACGCTGTATTCGTAGTAGGTATTGCCTGAGCTGCTGGTTCTTTCGGTGCCCGTAAAGTGGCAGTCGATGCCTGTCATGTGGGTCAGGAGGATTTTGCCACCGCCGGTCATGGAGTATTCAAACAACTGGAGCAGCTCGGCGTAGGTGATTCGGAATACGTATGTTTCGTTGCCGAAGGGGAACATTTCGTAGACATTGGAGATGGTGATGTCTCTTGTGGGGTGCCCGTTGAGGGAGAAGTTGGTTCGGATGCTGGTGCGGTTGAGGAATGCCACGTCGGCTTGGCCTATGCGCCGTGTGATGTCGCACATCCAGTTTCCCATTACCGTGGCGCGTTGGCCGCTGCCGTCTATAAAGTAGTTTGATGCATTGACGTTGATGTGTCCGATAACCTTTCCAAGTTGTTCGGAGGAGTTGGAGATGGCCTCGTCTGAGAGTGCGAGGATGTCTTGGTCGAGGTCTTGGGCGTTTTGGCCGGGGAATGTGTGGAGGTCGCGGGTGGCGTCGACGGCGAAGGTCTGCTGGTCGTTGACGCTTGTGAAAGAGATGTTGCCGTGGTTGTCCACGTGGAATTGGAGTTCGGCATAGGCGTAGGCCTCGCTTTTCTTTCCGGCCTGCAGGTAGGGGAGTCCCCAGTCTGTCTGCCCCGAAATGGTGAGGTGGGTGTGGCCGCCCAGCACGAGGTCGAAGGCGGTGGTGTCGCCAAGGTGTTGGGCTGCCTTGTCGGCGGCTCCGTGGGTGAGGAGGATGGTGGCGTCGCATTGTCCGGACGATTCCAGCTCGGAGGCGAGGCTGTTGGCGATGGTGTAGTTCGCCTGGATGGAGTATCCTTTATCGGAAAATTGTGACGAGATGATGCTTAGGGAGTAGTCGTCGGCAAAGCCGATGATTCCTATTTTGACGGTGACGCTGCCGCCACGGGGGTTGGAGGCCGTCTTTTCCACTATGATGTAGTCTTTGGTGCAGGATACGCGGCTGCCGTGCTGGTAGAGGTTTGCGCAGACTACTGGCACTTGGTTGTGGCAGGAGCGGCCGTGGTACTCGTAGTCGAGGAGTGTGGCATCGGGGTCGACCATGTTCTCTAATCCCCAGTCGAAGTCGTGGTTGCCCAGCGCGACGGCATCGTATTCCATCATGTCCATAGAGATGTAGATGGGTCTGCCTTGTTGGATGTTGGAAAGGGTGGCGCCTTGGTAGAGGTCGCCTCCGTCGAGCAGCAGGAGCCGTTTTTTGTTGTAGGCGCCGCCGTGGCCGCGGATGTCTTTCACTTTGTCGGCAATGTAGGCCAGGCGGTAGTGGACGGTGTCGGTGGAGGCGTTGACAATGTGGCCGTGGATGTCGGTGGTGGCGATGAGGGGCAGCAGATAGTCGCCAGCGGGCGGCAGGATAGGGGTGATGTCGTCTTTTTGACAGGAATAGAAGACGGTGGCAATCAGTGCCACGGGGATGAGGAGTCGGACGATTCGATTCATAACGGTGGTGTTTTATTTATTTTGTAATTTGTCGGTAATCAGTGTGTTTGGTGTAATGTGCCTATTTGGGTAAATGGGATGTTGTCAACTGCAAAGATACGTTTTTTTTTGAATGTGTTTATGCTTGAATGTGTTAACGTGTGTATGTGCTAATGTGTTAGCCTTTTAATCGAGTCTGCCATTCTCACATTCGCACGTTCAAAAAATAACACATTCAGAAGTGACATTTTGTCAGTGGCGGAATGGGCGTTGGGTTGTGGCACGGGGGTTGATATATTGTTGTCGGACTCGCCCGCAAGGGCGGGCAATGAAGCAAATTATTAAACAAGAAAATAAAAAAATAGAATATTATGGGTAAAATCATTGGAATCGACTTGGGTACAACAAACAGTTGTGTATCAGTCATGGAAGGCAACGAGCCTGTTGTCATCGCCAACAGCGAGGGCAACCGCACCACCCCCAGCGTGGTGGGATTTATTGAGAACGGCGACCGCAAGGTGGGCGACCCCGCCAAGCGTCAGGCTATCACGAATCCCCACAACACGGTGTACAGTATCAAACGTTTCATGGGCGAGACCTACGACCGTGTGCAGAGTGAGATAGCCGCTGTGCCTTACAAGGTGGTGAAGGGCGACAATAATACGCCCCGCGTGGATATCAACGGCCGCCTGTATACGCCGCAGGAAATCAGCGCAATCGTGCTTCAGAAGATGAAGAAGACCGCCGAGGATTACCTCGGACAAGAGGTGACAGAGGCCGTGATCACGGTGCCTGCTTACTTTAATGACAGCCAGCGTCAGGCCACCAAAGAGGCTGGCGAGATTGCAGGACTGAATGTCCGCCGTATTGTCAACGAGCCTACGGCTGCCGCATTGGCTTACGGTCTCGACAAGAAGAACCAAGACATGAATGTGGCAGTGTTCGACCTCGGTGGCGGCACTTTCGATATCAGCATCCTGAACCTCGGCGACGGTGTCTTCGAGGTGAAGAGCACCAACGGCAACACCCACTTGGGTGGTGACGATTTCGACCGCAAGGTGATTAACTGGCTGGCCGACGAGTTCCAGGCCGAGAAGCACATGGATCTGCGTAAGGACCCGATGGCTATGCAACGTCTGAAAGAGGCCGCCGAGAAGGCTAAGATTGAGCTTTCGAGCAGCCAGGAGACGGAAATCAACCTGCCGTATATTACGGTGGCCGACGGTGTGCCGCAGCACTTGGTGAAGAAACTGACCCGTGCCAAGTTCGAGCAACTGTGCGACGACCTGATTCAGGCCACTATCGAGCCTTGCCGTCAGGCTATGCGCGATGCCGGTTTGAGCAACAGCGACATCAACGAGGTGATTCTCGTGGGCGGCTCGACCCGTATCCCCGCAGTGCAGAAGAAGGTGGAAGAGTTCTTCGGCAAGACCCCCAACAAGGGCGTGAACCCCGACGAGGTTGTGGCTATCGGAGCTGCTATCCAGGGCGGTGTGCTGACTGGCGAAATCAAGGACGTGCTGCTGCTTGATGTCACTCCCCTGAGCTTGGGTATTGAAACCCTCGGCGGCGTGATGACCAAGCTGATTGACGCCAACACCACCATCCCCACCAAGAAGAGCCAGGTGTTCTCGACGGCTGCCGACAACCAGCCCGAGGTGGAGATCCACGTTCTGCAGGGCGAGCGCCCCATGGCCAACCAGAATAAGACTATCGGCCGCTTCCACTTGGCCGGTATTCCGCCTGCACCCCGTGGAGTGCCCCAGATTGAGGTTACCTTCGACATCGATGCCAACGGTATCCTGAATGTCAGCGCCCTCGACAAAGCCACCGGAAAGAGTCAGAACATCCGCATCGAGGCCTCCAGCGGTCTCTCGGAAGATGAGATTAAGCGCATGAAGGCCGAGGCCGAGGCCAATGCCGACGCCGACAAGAAGGCCAAGGAGGAGATTGAGAAGATCAACGCTGCCGACGGCATGATTTTCCAGAGCGAGAAGAACCTCAAGGAGTATGGCGACAAGATTCCCGCCGAGAAGAAGAGTGCCATCGAGGCCGCCCTCACCGAACTGAAGGCCGCCCACAGCGCCCGCAACGTCGCCCAGATCGACCAGGCCATGGAGAAGATGAACCAAGCTTGGCAGGCAGCCTCGCAAGACATGTACAACGCCCAGCAGCAGGCTGGCGGTGCCAACCATAGCGCTGGCTTCGACCCCAACAACATGGGCGGCAACCCCGGCCAGCAAGGCGGCAACACCAACCAAGGCGGCAACGACAACGTCACCGACGTCGACTACGAAGAGGTGAAGTAAAAGAAATGTTTTAACACAGAAAGAGGTGCAACCTTTTGATTGCACCTCTTTCTATAAATATTGCACCCATGTCTTTGTTTGATAATTCAACAAATAAACCCAAACTGTCAGGGACTACGGATGGTTTCTTTTTTGGCGCACCAGAAGCTGAAGCAGAGAGAAAATTTGAAACAGATAATCATGTGTCGTTTTTTGATGACTACTTTGATATTATTGACGAGATGAAGTCTGGCAAATTTATTATAAGTGGACGAAAGGGGACAGGAAAATCTGCAATTGTAAAATACATATTGGATCAAAGAAAAGAGGACGAAGTACATGTAGATATAGTATACCCCAAAGACTATGTGATTTACAAAAATGCCATAACATCTGCAGACGGCATAAATATCACATCAGAAATGGTCTGGGAGTGGGTGTTGTTAACCCGTTTTGTTAAAATGATACTCTCTTCAAAATCAAATTGCTACTATGGAGAATATAAGCCTCTTGAAAAATTTTGGAAAAACAATTCTGGTTTTTTAGAAATAGATAAATTTGATGTACAGGAGCTTCTAAACAAAAACGATTACCAATTAAGCATTGGCCCCTTAAAACCAATAATGGATATACGATTCCAGAAATCATTTGATTCAAAAGTGATTCATGCTCCATTTTATAAACTAATCCCTGCTTTAAAAGATGTCGTCGCTCGCGTCCTTCATTATAAAGTCTATGAGAAAACTGATTTTATTTTAATGTTTGATGACTTGGATATAAACTTCAGAATGAGCGATGAAAAAGATAAATTAGATTTGCTACAATTAATACGGCTTGCAAAAGAATATAATACATCATTATTAAATGGAACAAATGGCCGGATATTCATTTTTATTAGAGACGATGTTAGCCGTGAGATGCAATCTATTGCGACAGATACAAGTAAAATATTTGGTAGTTATGAGTGTACATTAAAATGGTATAATCACGAAATCGGCAACGACGATGATAGTAACAATAGAATCAAACAGTTTGTGAATCATCGTTTAAAGATAAATTTTAACATATTACATATCAAATACAATGCAAACGATCCGTGGAGTTCATTCATAATAGATGATTATAGTGTGTATGAAAGGAAAACGCCATTCAAATACCTGCTTGATTACACATTTTATCGGCCTCGAGATTTTATTAATATTTTCAAAAATCTTGGTCAAAAAAAATACAAATTGCCATTATCTCCAGCTAATATTAAAACATTGCTTCGTGAATATGTAGATAGTAACTATAAAGAAATTTGTAGCGAGCTAACAAATGTTTTTTCTTCAACGGAGATTGATAGAATTAAAAGGGCTCTTAAGACTATTTCATATGAGGCTCCTGTAAATTTTGAGAGGGCTCACGAAATATTGTCTGAGAATCAATTAGACGAAAGTGTGTTTGAATCTCTTGTTGAATATAATTTGTTAATACCTCAAGATGAATATAAAAACCAATTTTTTAGTTATAGAGAAAAATATGTTGATGATGATTTGGAAAATTATTATTTTGCCTTACCAAAGAGTATTTATGCCTACTACAAACCAACAACAATCTTACCCAACGTCAGCTAACAGAGACTTAAACTAGAGAATTCTATAGTTGGTTCTCATCACGTCTAATTCTCTTTTCTGTACTTCCTTCGCTTCATGAGCATGATTCCGAAAAATCATGCTCATGTTTTATATACAATCATGCTCATGATTTTTTGAAATCATGAGCATGATTTTGAAATTTCTTGCGCTTGGGATTTTGAGGGCTACTTTTTCTTGCTCAGCATATCCTCGGCGGGACGGAACTTGGCGTTGGCCAGGGCAGCCTTGATACCCTTGCCGGCGCGGAAGCGGAGGTTGACTTTCTTGATTTTGTCGGGCGTCACCTCTTTCTCGCCGCGGCATGCCTCGCCTGTGCTGGTAATGAATTTTAGGTTAAGATTCAAATGCTTAATTTATAGTTAGGTGTGGCAGTTTTCTATAAATGTTATTGGAGGATTTATTCTTCTCTATGGATCAATGTCAACCACACAAGGGTGGTTTCCTTAAATAAAGAACCCTCGCCATAGGGATGTTGCGTCCCAATGACGAGGGGGAGGGCTGTACTGACCACAGGGGTCAGCGGGTGATTTTGAGGCTGTGGAAGCTGTCGCGGTCAGTGAAGGTGGCGAGGTATACGCCATGGGGAAGACTGGAGAGACTGAGGGATGTGTTGCCATCCACGGGGACGGAGTGCATGAGGCGGCCATCGACGGCGTAGAGGTGGAGCGTGCCTTTGACGGGTTGGCTGGGGAAGGAGAGTATGATATTGTCGCCAATGTGCTGGAGTGTGGCTTCGGGGTATGCCGGGGTAGGGGCGATGGCGGTGCGGCCACGGAGGGTGGCGTATTCGGCACGCGCGTTGCGCAGCCGCGTCTGGAACTGGGGATCGCGCTGCAAACGGACGAGGGTGTAGGCGGCCACGAGGCGGGCGGCCTGCACGTCGGTGGCCCAATGGTAGCCGGCTATGACACGGCTGTGCCCATACTCAAAGCCACGGTTCAGCACGGAGTTCATGCTGTCGGGGGTCAATTCGACCATGGCCATGGCCAGTCCCCAGCCGAAAGTGGAGTGGGACGACGGGTAGGAGGAGGTGAGGACATGCGACTCCTCTTCACCAGGGATGAGGGTGGGTTCGGCCAATTGAACGTATGGACGACGGCGGAAGTAGGTGTCCTTAAGCCGGTTGGCTTCGTTTTTAAGTGCGGTGCGGACATAGCTGAGGTAGGCTGTGATGTGGGGTGCGGTGGTGGTGTCGAGTTGCATGTTCAGGCAGTTGGAGAACTGGCTGAGGAAGTGGTGCACTTTGCTTGCGGCATCGGCAATGGCCTGTTCGCCACGCTCGGAGTTGCGCTCGCCTTTGGCCAACCAGTGGGCAGCCACGTCGCCTTGATAGCGGAATGAGGCGGTGTCGACCGGCGGCGGGAGGATGCGTGCGCCATTGGGATAACCCACGTTGGTGGGAGTAGGGCCGTGCCAGAGCAGGAATTCGGTGCGGGCGGCCGCGAGGTCGGCCTGGAATTCGGGGCTTTCCTGCAGACGGGCCACACATGCCGAGGCGGCCAGACGGGCGGCATCGACATCGCTCTGCCAGTGGGCGCCGACTATGACGCGGCTTTCGCCATATTCCCAGCCACGGCGCAGGATGGTGTCCTGCAGTTCGGGAGCCATCTGGGCGAGGATGAGGGCTGTGGTCCAGCCAAGAGAGGTGTGGCCGGAAGGGTAGGAGCCGTTGCCGCGCAGCTCCTCTTCATCGTCGAAAGCGCCGGCCACATGCTCGTTCATCCGGGCAAAGGGACGTTTGCGCATATACTTGGCTTTGGCCTGGTCCACCGCTTGGGCGGAA
>Ga0247611_10000227_pt1 | contig 118968 bp, 93 predicted proteins | sample 177DNAGHGhighgp2_FD_192422 | JGI IMG/M metagenome (GOLD analysis project Ga0247611, IMG submission 192422) | Sheep rumen microbial communities from Palmerston North, Manawatu-Wanganui, New Zealand - 1770 DNA GHGhigh gp2 | ecosystem: Host-associated > Mammals > Digestive system > Stomach >... | reverse complement strand
TGATAGGTAGCGAGGTAGCGGAGGCGCTCGCAACATTTTCGTCGAGAATTGCGAAATGGACAGCCCAAATCTCGACCGCGTCATTCGCTTGAAGACGAATACATGTCGCGGAGGCGTCACCGAGAATATCTTTGTCCGAAATGTGAAAGTAGGACAGTGCAAGGAGGCCGTATTGAAGATAAATCTGGTGTACGAACCCAACGAGAAGTCACAACGCGGCTTTTATCCAGTCGTCCGCAACGTAAACATCGAGCAAGTCAATTGTAATTCGAGCCGCTACGGAGCATTCATCGACGGATTGACCGATTCCACCAATGTCTATAATATAAATGTCATCAACTGCACTTGGAATGGAGTGAAGGAAGGTGGAAACCTCTTGCGCGGACAGATGAAAGATGTCCGCTTCGAGCATGTGAAGATAAACGGAAAAGAAATCAAACTCTAAAACATCATATCATGGCTATCAAGACAATCGGAGTACTCACATCGGGTGGTGACGCTCCTGGCATGAATGCGGCAATACGTGCCGTGACCCGTTCTGGCATCTGTAATGGATTCGATGTCTATGGAATTTATCGAGGTTTCGAGGGACTTATCAATGGTGAGATAGAACATTTCACCAGCGAGAGCGTAAGTAATATTATCAGCCGTGGCGGAACCATTCTGCGCACAGCTCGCTCCCAATCCTTTATGACTCCCGAAGGCCGCAAGGCAGCTTACGAGCAGATGCAGAAGCATGGGATTGACTGCCTCTGTGTCATCGGAGGAAACGGCTCACTGACAGGCGCTAAGATTTTTGCCGAGGAATATAACATCCCATGTATCGGACTGCCAGGCACCATCGATAACGATCTCGACGGCACCGACTTCACCATCGGTTATGACACAACCTTGAACACCATCATGCAATGTGTTGACAAAATCCGTGATACGGCAACAAGTCACGAGCGCGTGTTCTTCGTCGAGGTGATGGGAAGAGATGCCGGATTCCTTGCCCAGAACAGCGCCATCGCAGCAGGAGCAGAAGCAGCCATCATTCCCGAGGAGCAAACGAAGGAAGATCAACTCGCTCACTATATCGGACGTGGAATGCGTAAGAGTAAAAGCTCCAGCATCGTCATCGTTAGCGAAAGTCCCAAATGTGGTGCCATGCACTATGCGAAACGTCTTCAAAAAGAATATGAGGGCTATGACGTGCGAGTCTCTATCCTCGGACATCTGCAGCGAGGAGGCTCCCCAAGCGCTCGCGACCGCATACTTGCCAGCCGACTAGGTGTCGGAGCCATTCAGGCTATCAAAGAAGGCCAGCGTAATGTGATGATTGGCGTGAAGAACAACGAAATTGTTTATGTACCATTCTCGCGGGCGATCCTTGGCCAGAAACCTATGGATAAGAGCCTTATCACCGTCCTCGACGAGCTTTCTATTTAATCTGTCACGTCTTCCCTTAGAACAAAGGGGCACATGAAGAACGAAAAATGGCATGCAAATCTGCATGCGAATGTGTCCCGTCTTCCTTTTGAACCCAGAGGCATTGGACGGATACAAAAATGGCATGCAAACTGCATGCCATTTTTAATTGTATGTATATGTCGGTGGGTTAGAACATCATCATCATACCGCCCATACCTCCGAATCCGCCTCGGCCGCCGCCCATACCTCTGAACATTGCAGAGATGCCTGCTGCAGAACTGCGCTGCTGAATGACCATCTGTGCTGCACGTCCTGGCGTCAGATACTGCTGGAACTTGCGGTAGTATTCCTCATCGGTCTCTGCCTGTTTCTTCTGACGCTCGAAGTCGTCTGCGATGAGTTTTTCTGCTTCCTCTACGGTGATCTTCTTGAAGTTGATGTCAGCACCAGCCTTCTGCTCGTATCCGTTCTTGTCAACGATGTTACCGCGGTTGTTCTGCCATTCCATGTACAGGTCAATGAATTTTGCTTTTGTCTCGTCGTCGAGTTCAAAAGTAGTGGCCCATGATTCAGCTTGCTGCTTATACACATCTTGTGCATTCATCTCGGATTTTTCCTTATCTTTATCCTTCTTGCTCTTCTTGCTTTCTTGAGCTTGAGCACCTGCAACTGCGATGAGCGCTATACATATCGTTAATAATATCTTCTTCATAATCTTATGTGCTATTGAATGATTATAACTCTAATTGATATAATTTCTATTGTTCAATTTTCTGTTGTGCAAGGGGATTAGAAACCACCGAAGCCGCCTCCGCCGAAGCCACCTCCGCCGAAGCCTCCGCCTCCGCCGAAGCCGCCACCTCCACCGAAGCCGCCGCCTCCGAAGTCACCACCGCCCATTCCACGGAACATCGATGCCATGCTTGAAATCATGCCTGCGAAGTTGTTGCTTTCCTGGAGGAATATCTGGGCTGACTGCTGTGGAGTGACGATGGACTTGAACTGCTGGAAGTAGTTCTTGTCGACCTCAATCTGACGGATCTGACGTGTCAGACTCTGTGATACAGCCTTGTTTGCCTCTTCTTGAGTCATGTTCTCATAGTCAAGGAAGTTTTCTTCACGTTCCTGGTCTCCACCTGTTGGGTTAACGGCGTTGAATCGTTCGTTCTGCCAGTTGAGATAAAGAACTTCAAACATGTCTTTCTTGTCTTTCTTAAGTTTGAATTTCTTTATAAGGGTTTTTGCCTCTTGCTGGAAGTTTTCTGTTCTGGTTTGACTGATACGTGACTGGCTCGACATACCGCCGAATCCACCGAAACCGCCACCGAAGCCGCCACCAAAGCCGCCTCCAAAGCCGCCTCCGAAACCGCCCATTTGAGCATTCATGCTAAGTGAGAGTAAAAGTGCACTAGCTAAAAGAAATAATTGTTTCATGTTGCTTTTCGTTTTAATTGTTTAATGATTTACACACTTATGACTATAAGAAATCGGAAAGGTTTAATGACCATGTGTCATAACATACTCCGCGTGCTCCGAACGACTCTTTTTGGAACGTAAGTCCTTCGTTGAGCCATTTCCCGCCTTTTTCGGTTGAGACTCCGAAATCGAAGTAAGTACGATTGGCATAGACGGTGGAAAGCAGATGGTTGACGAGGTGGTCGAAGGCTCCTGTCGCTTTCCCTTCTGCGTTGGCTGCGATGTATTGTGTATGAACGATATGTCCCATGTCGAAGACGATTGTGCCTGCAATGGTTTTTCCTTGCGGATTCTTCACGACGTACAGATGTATGAGGTCAGGGAATCGGCTCATAAGCAGTTCTAACTCGGGGATGGAGTGAACGGGTATGACATTGTGGCGTTCGCGAAGATTATGGTCGAGGATATGCCAGAAGTCTGTGACATCGTCTTCCATGCTGATGGTGTTTCCGGCTTTTATCGACTTTTTGATGCAACGCCGTCTTAGTTCGTTCATTTTGATGGCATCGGGAATGTAGATTGTCTGTGAGAGGTTGCGAGCTTCCAAAGTAGCATGGTTGCGGAAGAGGAAGAAGAGGTCTTCTTGTGATGGATACCTATTATATATATAAGGTATAGGACGGTAGTACATTTTCACGGCCCCCTGTTCTGCATAGTAGCGGCAAGCCATCTGCATGGCTTCCATCACCTCCAATGTTGAGATGTGTCGTGACATAATCAGTCCGCCATAGGTAAGTCCGTGGTGTGAATAGACTGTTGCGATGTCGGCTTCGTAGTTGGCTGGCAAAACCGCTATCAGTCGCTGCTTTTCATCGTAGAACATCAGCGATGCATCTGTGAAACGCTCCTGATGATAATCCATGTAGTTGCGATTGAGAAGGAACGTGCCGTTTTTCGAAGCAGCTATAAACTCGTTCCATTTGTCCGCCAGTTCTTTGTGGTATCTGTTAATCTGCATGTTTGATCTCCCTTCTGTTACTCCTCCTGTCATTCCTTCAATCAAAGAGTGTTGAGTACTGTTTTATTTCTTAAACTCTTCATAGTCGTTCACATATCCCTCTGCAATGTATTTGTGGGATGCCAATACCACACACACGGCATTGGGTGTAAAGTTGCGGAGTTCGCACCACACATTCGGTCCGATGTAGATGCCCACGTCTGGACGACTCATATGATAAGTGCGTTCACCATCCTTATCACTCACAAACATATCGAACTCTCCTTGGGCAGGAAACACAATCTCTGCACAAATCTTGTGAGCATGCATACCGCGGGTCTGTCCCTTAGGAATATTGGATATCCAAAACACACGTTCGATCTTGAACGGAAGACACGAATTCTCTGTAAAACACAGTTGGCCTCGCTGGTCGATAGCCGAACCCACTTCGATGAGTTTTGCGCATTCGGGAAGCCCGTATTTTCTGTCTACTTCCATGTTTTTTCATTATTTTTATGCAAAGATATGATTTTTCTTTGAAAATATTTGGTTTATATAAAAAAAAAGTCTAAATTTGCACTCGCTTTTCGAAACCCAGCACAAAAACGGGACTTAGAAAGCAAAAATGGATCAGACAATGCTTGTCTTTAGGGAAGGATGGGTGAGTGGCTGAAACCAGCAGTTTGCTAAACTGCCGTGCGGGTAACCGTACCGGGGGTTCGAATCCCCCTCCTTCCGCACACTCTCCTTATACTTGGCGCTTTCGTCTAGCGGCTAGGACACATGCCTCTCACGCATGGAACACGAGTTCGATTCTCGTAGGCGCTACAAAAAGAGCATTACTTCACAACGAAGTGATGCTCTTTTTCTGTTTTATAACGTCAAATACTTGCTGGAGTGCACTCTAACATTTGTTCGTGTGCACTCCAAAAATTATTTGAGTGCACTCCGGCAATAATTCTACTGTACCAGAAATAGTTTTTCTGTATAAGATGTCCGCATATATAAACTATCCTCTAACCCTATTATACTTTATATATCTGTTCGTTCTTATTTGAACCATTCGGTTTTCAGGGTTTCTATGTCTTCTGATTCGATTGCGTCTTCTGTGAGGTTGGGGAGATTGTGGAAGAAATCGATACCTGTTTTTGCTTCCAGGGCATCGATGTTGATGGCTTTGTCACTTACTACATAGCTTGGTGCGTAGTTGTTGCCCGAGTAGCCGTAGTCTTTGTGCTCCACCCAAAATCCGATGGCACTATAGGCTCCGGCTTTAAATCGCATCAAAGCGATGAAGTAGTACTTTGGAATGACGACAGAGAACCCTCCACTGCTTTTTACCGTTCCTTGTGTCTGGTCGAGAGTACCCCCCTTGACGACATAAAGTGTATCGGCAAAACTAGCGTCACGACCAAGGGCTTGAACGTATTGCTCGAATGCTGTCCAGTAGTTTCCATTGAAATCGTATTGCATGGGCGACATATTAGTCATGTAGAATGTTTGGCGATTGGCCTCGATACTATATTGACGATCGTAGGAGGCGCATAGGTGACCGCGGGTGTAGCGACTAAAGGCTCCATGTCCAATCTGATATTTTTTTGAAAGCTTAGGATCGTCTGCCCATGCGTTTGTGCGTCCGCTTCCCAAATCTCGCGTCTTGCCATCAAATCGGAAAGCAATCCAGCGTGAATGGTTCTTGACAGGATTGTATTCGAGGCAGTAGGTCATGACGGAGTCGTTTCCGACCTTTGTGCTGTGTTGTATGAACAGAGTTCCATTTGTTTGGAGTCGTGGCACTTCAAGGCGTGATTCGTATTTCCCCAGATTGATGTCGGAGAAAATGACATTGCTGTCGCCATCTTTCGAGCATGACAAGATAAGGGCGACTGCTGAGAGTGCCAGAATGGGGATGAGGCGAATAGTTTTCATGGTCGTTGGGAATTAGTCATCGATTAATTTACGATAGTGTATGCGCTTAGGTTCTTCGATTCCAAGTCGTTTGGCTTTGTTGGCCTCATAGTCGGTATATGAGCCTTCGAACCAGAATACTTCACCATTGCCTTCGAAGGCAAGGATGTGTGTGCAAATACGGTCGAGGAACCAACGGTCGTGGCTGATGATGACGGCGCATCCAGCAAACGATTCCAAACCTTCTTCGAGAGCGCGGAGGGTGTTGACGTCGATGTCGTTGGTAGGCTCATCCAGCAGAAGTACATTACCTTCTTGTTTGAGTGCAATAGCCAGTTGCAGACGATTGCGTTCGCCACCAGAGAGAACTCCACATAGTTTTTCTTGATCGGCTCCGTTGAAATTAAAACGGCTGAGATAGGCTCGGACATTGATGTCGCGACCTCCCATACGGATGGTTTCGTTGCCCTGACTCACTACTTGGTAAACGCTCTTGTCGGGTATGATATCTTGATGTTGCTGGTCAACATAGCTGAGTTTTACGGTTTCACCTACGTTAAAAGTACCTGCATCGGCTTTTTCTAGCCCCATGATCAGGCGGAACAGGGTAGTTTTGCCAACTCCATTCGGACCGATAACGCCAACGATGCCGTTTGGTGGCAGGTTGAAATTGAGATCGCGGAACAGCACTTTTTCGCCAAATGCTTTTGCAACATGTTCTGCCTCAATGACTTTATTACCAAGCCGTGGTCCGTTAGGAATGAATATCTCTAGCTTCTGTTCTCGTTCCTTTTGATCTTCATTAAGCAATTTGTCGTATGAATTCAGACGTGCCTTACCTTTTGCCTGACGTGCTTTTGGCGCCATGCGAACCCATTCTAACTCGCGCTCAAGGGTTTTACGACGTTTGCTTTCTGTCTTTTCCTCCTGAGCCATGCGTAAGGTTTTTTGCTCAAGCCATGATGAGTAATTGCCTTTCCATGGAATGCCTTCTCCGCGGTCAAGTTCCAGAATCCATTCGCTGACATCATCGAGGAAGTAGCGGTCGTGGGTGACTGCGATAACGGTTCCTTCGTATTGCTGGAGGTGTTGTTCCAACCAGTCGATACTCTCTGCGTCGAGGTGGTTGGTAGGCTCGTCGAGCAATAGCACGTCGGGTTTTTGAAGCAAAAGCCTGCAAAGGGCTACACGACGACGTTCACCACCTGAGAGGTTTTCAACCGACCAATCGGCTGGTGGACAACGAAGAGCGTCCATAGCTCGTTCGAGTATGCTGTCCATGTTCCATGCATCAGTAGAATCAATGATATCCTGTAGTTCGGCTTGGCGAGTCATGAGTTGTTCCATCTTGTCAGGATCTTCATAATACTCAGGCAACCCGAATTTCTGGTTAATCTCGTCATATTCTTTCAGGGCATCGTAGACATGTTGTACGCCTTCCATCACATTCTCCTTGACGGTTTTGGTTGCATCGAGTTGAGGGTCTTGCGGCAGGTAGCCAACGGTATATCCAGGACTCCATACAACATTGCCTTGATATTGTTGGTCGATGCCCGCAATGATTTTCATCAATGTGGATTTTCCTGCACCATTCAGACCTATGATACCAATCTTTGCACCATAAAAGAACGAAAGGTATATGTTTTTGAGTACTTGTTTCTGATTCTGTTGGATGGTCTTTGAAACACCGACCATCGAGAAAATGATTTTTTTATCGTCTACTGTTGCCATAGCGGTAGGGAAATGATGGGTTATGAAAATAAAGGAAGTGAGGATGTGGCCTCGTCAAGATTCTTGAGCCATTCGGTTGATATTGCATCGCTTGGCATGCGCCAGTCACCTCGAGGGCTGAGACTCACACTTCCAACTTTGGGCCCGTCTGGTATGCAAGAGCGTTTGAACTGCTGGCTAAAGAATCTCCGATAGAAGGTTCGCAACCACTTTAGGATTGTTTCATCATCGTATGTCCCTTTAAATGCTTGTTGAGCAAGAAAGAAGATTTTTGCTGGTGTGAATGCATTGCGGATGAAGTGATAGAGGAAGAAATCATGCAATTCGTAAGGACCGACTAAGTCTTCCGTCTTCTGCTTGATTTGTCCGTTCTCGTCAGCAGGAATGAGTTCGGGGCTAATAGGAGTGTCAACGATGTCGAGCAGAGTGGCTTTTGATGCCTCGTCAACACTTGTGTTTGCTACCCATGTGACCAGATGGCGTACTAAGGTTTTTGGAACAGAGCCGTTGACTCCATAGTTTGACATGTGGTCGCCATTATAGGTGGCCCATCCTAAGGCCAATTCGGAAAGGTCGCCTGTGCCAACAACAATTCCTCCTTCTTGATTGGCAATATCCATCAGAATCTGGGTGCGTTCGCGTGCTTGACTGTTTTCATAGGTCACATCGTGGTTGTTGATATCGTGGTTGATATCTTTGAAATGTTGGATGCAGGCTTCTTTGATAGAAATCTCCCTGAGGGTGACTCCTAATGATTTCATCAGCGCGAGGGCATTCGTATATGTCCGGTCAGTAGTGCCAAATCCAGGCATTGTGATTGCAATGATGTCTTTGCGACTTCTGTTCAGTTTGTCCATTGTTTTGGCTGCTACGAGGAGCGCTAAAGTGGAGTCGAGTCCACCCGAGATTCCGATAACGATGGTTTTCGCATTGATGTGAACGATACGTTTTGCTAAGCCTGCCACTTGAATGGCAAATATTTCGTCACAGCGCTGATTGAGCAAATCACCCTTTGGAACAAACGGGCTTGGGTCTATTGCTCGAGTGAGGGTGGGGACTCCATTCCATTCGTCATAGGAAACTGCTTGAGCGATGGTGGGCTGTGGTGCAGACAACTGACTGTCAGCAAATGTGATGTTGGCTTGGCGTGCAGAACGCAGGTAATCGACATCAATTTCAGAGATAATCAATTGTTCTTTCATCTCGAACCGTTTACCAGCAGCTAACAGTTTTCCGTTTTCGTAAATCATGGCGTTTCCTGCAAAGACTAGATCTTGTGAGGATTCCCCAAATCCACTTGATGCATAAACATATCCGCTTATGCATCGTGCTGATTGCTGCATTAGCAAGCTACATAGATAGTCGTGTTTGCTAACAACTTCGTCAGTAGCTGATAAGTTGAACATGATATCTGCACCTTGTAAGGCAAGTGTAGAGCTTGGCGGAATTGGTGCCCATAGGTCTTCACAGATTTCGATACCGAAGTTGCAGTTGCTTGTCTGGAACAGCAGGTTACGAGAAATTGTAACAGTTTGTGCGCAAATCGTTACGTTGGTATGTATTCCGTTTCCTGAAGTAAACCACCGCTTTTCGTAGAATTCCTTATAATTAGGAATATGTGTCTTTGGTACGATGCCGAGAATCTTTCCTTTCTGTATGACAGCTGCAGCATTGAACATCATGGAGTTGATACGAATCGGTATTCCGACAATGATGATGATGTTCAGTGAACGGGTTACGTCGAGCAGACGGAAGAGTGCATTTTCGCAACTCTCTATCAATTGCTGTTGCAAAAAGAGGTCAGCACAGGTGTATCCCGTGATACAGAGTTCGGGGAAACAGATGATTTCCACACCTTTACCTTCTGCCTGTGCTACGAGGCTTTCAATCTGGTTTGCATTCCATTGGCAGTCACCTACTTTTACTTGAGGTACTGCTGCTGCTACCTTGATAAATCCGTACTTCATTTCGTTTATTTTTTTGTTTTGTGATTCTTTTCTTTTTCCTCTTTCATCTTCTTACGGAACAATGCCTTCCACGAGTCAAAATCGCGTTGGTAGGAGATGCCTATTCCTTGTGTGTTGAGAGTGGTCTTCGTGAAATATCTATCATTTGTCTGATTGTATGCTTTGATGAAAGTATTACCGTTTTCTGTCAGTCGCCACTTTACATCGAAGTCTCCGATAAAGTTAGCAGAATTGGTAAGCGCATTGTCACGATATCCGAAATTTCCGTTAATCAGCAGTCTGTCGTTTAAGAGACGTCCAGATAGGATTCCTTCAACATCAAGGTCATTCCAGCCTTTTTCTCCGGTAGACAGACCTGTACCAAAGTTCCATTTGCTGTCTTGTCCAATGACGTTCGAAAGCATTTGGTTGATTTGTCCGGAAATCGTAGATGACAGCAATGTATTGACGGCTTGGTCAGAACCGGCATTTCCTGCTGCTCGTGCGTATTCATTTGAATAGAATCGCCCCAGTCCTAACAAGTAAATCATCTGCATGTTCATTTCGTCTTCCGTACTGATAAGACTCTTTACCAATTGGCGAGTTTCATCGTTGACGTTTGGTAACTGAATGTCAAATCCGAAGTTCATGTTGCCGAGTTGGCCTGTGATGTCCAACACACATATTACTTTTACTTTGCTGTTGGTTCCGAATGAATTTCCAGCTGTGATGTCTTGTAATGGAACCGAGTTGATGATATGGTGACAGATAAGGTGAATGTCTGCATCGAATGGGTTGCCATTAAATTCTACATTACTGCCTCTTTGCAAATCTAGGTCTCGGAATATGATATCTTGAAGATAGAGTCGGTATCGTCCTCCCTCAATTTGGTAAATGCCATTGAGCGTGAACGGGCTTTTATTGTGATAGTGCGCTAAAATGGTACCAGAACCGTATGTAGACATGTAGCCATCTTCGACATTGTCCATGCGAAGCTTGATTTCGCAGTCGGGATTGACGTGCATGCTTATATCCATGAAAATATCGCCTTCATATTTGAGTTTGTCATCATTGTCTTCTTTGATTTCTTCCTCTTCCTCATCTTCCCCATTGAAAAGTAGGTATTTCTTTGGCGCCTCTTGAGGTGTCACATCATGAAATACAACGAAGTTTCCTGAGTTGATTGCATCGGGGGTAGCTGCATCGTAGGCAAAGACACTTCCTCGTGTAGGTGTTACGTCGGCAGTCATCCTTAATGGATGTCCATCAGACCCATGAATCTCAAGAGTTGCATTAGCATAAACGGTTGCATAGAACTTATCGGAGTTGAATTCATGTTCATCATAAATAGTGAGATTTTGGGTGTTGATGACAAAATCGTACTTGAAGTTTTTCATGTTTTTGTGCCCAAGCGTACCATTGACGAGTCCGCTATTTCCAAGACGGTCTGTAAGTCGTATGTTGTTAAAGACAAACTGATAAGGTCGCAGGCGTATGGTATCGTCGGGATTGATGTGATAATTTACATTGGTAGCCTTCAAGGTTAAGTCGACATCAGCACTAATGTCACCTACAAGATTCACATCGTTTAATGGACCGATGATGTGTAACACGCCATTGGTATTACCTTTGATGTTTTTGAATGTGGATGATAGGAAACCATTCAAGAATTCTGCATTCGTATTGTGAGTGGTTACTTTTAGGTCAAGATCGTTCTGGCTGGGTGAAATGAATCCTTCAACGTCTGTAGTACGGTTCAATTGTTTATAGAAATCGGTAATATGACCGTTTACCCGAATACCCTTTGTCGCATTATCCCAAAATGCTTGGATGTAGCCCGTTCCAAGCCTTCCTTCTTGCAGGTGCATGTTGTTGACAATCAGATTGGCATTTAAGTGAATGTCCTTGTAAACGTTACTGATTTGTGCTTGTCCGGAAACCTGACCATGAAAACGCACAGCAGTAAAGTCAACAATGTCTGTAATGTATGCTACTTCTATGTTGTTGAGGTCTACAATCAGAGAATCTGACATCTTCTCAGAAATAATACCATTTACCACAATCGATTGGTTTTCGTTGTACATCTTCACGTCAGAACAAACGATACGGTTATCGTATAATTGAAGATGTGAGGGAGCTATCTGCCAGATTGTGTCATTGATGGCAAGTTGCGATTTATGTACACTTACATTTGCATTTACCTTTCCAATACTATCTGCAAAGGTAGTTGTAGCATAGACTGTGCCATTTGTAACGCTCGTTTTCCTGTCTTCCCAATTGACAAATGTTTCCAATCGGTTGTCTTTAGCATCAGCTGTCAGTAAATAGTTGATAGTACTCCGGCCTTGTTTCTGTTTGGTGTTAACAGAGGCGCTCATCATTCGAGGGGAGTTGGTACATATAACGTGAGTACCTACATATATACTTTCGTCTTTGCTGATACGTGGAGCATCGATACTGACTGTCATTGTATCGGCAATTGCATCAATGAATCCAACCATCCTGATGGGTTCCTCAAGAGTGTATTCCGTTTCAACAAAACGGTTCAGAATCTCTGACGGCATTACTGTGGCATCAAAGGCAAATTGATTACGGTTTCCGTGTTTATGATGCACAAGTGAAGGTAAGTGGCATGCCAATTGGTTCTTAAACGCATCAACGATACCGTCTGGCTCAATATTACCTTTTAGATGAGCATCTGCAAAATCGCTGTGAATGTCAATGATTTTATCTACTCCTTCTTGACTGAAATTTACATTAAGATGATCAAGGCTAAGACTATCTTCCTTGTCTGTAAGGATAATTGTGTTGATGTCCACATTTCCAAGCAGGGTGTTCAGCCTTTTACCTTGAATATCTATATCTGCCAACATACTCAACGATTGGTTTTCAAGTCCATCTGTCAAGTTCAAAGCATGTGGAGCGAAGTTTTTTACATGCAGTTTGCCTGTGATTTGTGAGTTGTGTTCATTGAAAGAGCCCGTGAACCCCAGATTGGCTAGTTCGTCTGCAATGTTAATCACGCCATTGATATTGCCCTGTTTACGGGTGGCGTCAATTGTGATGTCGTGATACTTATGTCCTTTATATTCGAATACACCTAATTTCCCTTGAATAGTGCCTTCTGGTTGTTGGTTCTCAATCAGTCTTCCATTAAGGTTGAGATCAAAAGAACTTATCCCTAAGTCTTGTTGAGCTAATAATTTTCCAACGTTCACGGCTTCGGAAGTTGTATGTGCGTCGATTATATTTCCTTCTTGAACGTCAGCTTTAATCTGGATGTTTCCTACTTCGCTTGTAATGTGCCCATTTGCACTTGTCTGGCTGACATATTGCCGAATAGTTCCTCTGTAGCCAATTGTACCTAAATTCTTTATAATAGGTGGCATTTCCGCGTTTGGACTCAGTTGTTTGAAAAGAATTGCTTTCGTGTTGTTGTCCAATGCCAATTGATTCACATTTACAAACAACTCCTTTTTGTCGGTTTGTAAATGCTTTGCATAGCCGTTTAGATCTGCTACTAAAGAAAGATTATCTGTTTGAAGATGCAGTTGATGTATTTCGATATGATCATGGGTGCCATCTGCTTTTGCATTCAACTTAAGTGGGGTGGTGAGGTCGCTGAGTTGTGGCAGCAATCCCTTGAAATCAACAGGTGTGATATATGAGTCATATATCTCTGTTGTGAACTTGAAGGATTTGTCTTTCTTATAGTTCACGTATTCTGCAGACAGGTGATCAATGTTTAGCGTAGATTGGAGAGTTTCCAACCTGAGGTCTCTAACCTGACCGTGTTTGAGGTTTCCCTCAATCTGGGCTTCAAGTTTTTTGAGTTGTAGTCCTGATAATTCTTCTTCGAAATTCAACCGTTTCACTGTGAGGTTTAGACTATCGTCCGTAAGGGTTTTCAGCGAAACAGTCATGTCAAGATGGCTAATGTCAAGGTGATTAAGGTCGAAAGTTTCTTTATGCGGTTCGCTTTCAACGTTAAATGTGAGATGACCTCTGCGCATGATAAAAGAATTGATGCGTAGGTCTAATGGATTCGACTCCTCTTCATCGGAAGAAGAGAATGCATCAATTAAAAACTGTAAGTTTGATGGGGAATCTGGGTTTGTCTTTTTGACGTGGAGAACAGGACCGAATAGCTGTGCGTTTGAAACTCTGACTTTTCCTTCAAGTAGTGCTATCAGGTTGATTTTTACAGAAGTCCTATCTATGCGTATCAGTTCCTGTTGACTTTGGTCTTTGATATAGAGGTCGTCAATAATAATACGGTTCAGCAATCCTGGCTTTATGCTTCCAATCTGTACTTGACTCCCGATTTGTTCTGACAAAAAATCAGCAGTCCAACTTCCAATCGCCTGTTGGATGGCAGGAATATTGATCAGTATGATGAGGCATACATACGCAATAAGTATGCCTGCAAGAATACCTCGCGTTATTTGCTTAACCTTCTTGATAAGGCAACCATTTTAATTGCTGCGACGGCACATTCATCACCCTTGTTACCCATCTTGCCTCCACAGCGATCCAATGCTTGTTGCATGTCGTTGGTGGTGATGAGGCCATAGATGACGGGTTTGGATTGTGTGGCATTCAATCGGGCAAGTCCGTAAGTCGTACCTTCACAGATATAGTCGAAGTGTGGAGTGTCACCACGAATCACGCATCCGATAGCGATGACGGCATCAACATCTGATTTTACCATAAGTTGGGCACCCATTACCAACTCAAAACTACCTGGCACTGTTTCCACCTTGATGTTGCTTTCTGCTACACCATGTTTCATCAATATCTTTTTTGCTCCGTCAAGTAGGGCACCAGTGATGTTGTCGTTCCATTCGCTAACTACGATACCAACTTTCATGTCCTTTGCATTAGGAACACTGTTGATATCGTAGTCAGAAAGATTATGGTTTTTAGTAGCCATATTTGTTTTTATTGAAGAGTTAAAGAATAAAAGGGAGGTCCAATTGGGAGTGTAGTCTAAACTCCTGCAATTACAGAACTTATTGCCCCTCTTATTTACTTACTCTTTCGATGTACTTATCCATCTCTGCACTAAGTGGAGAGCGGAAGTATTTGTCCTTAATTTCTTTGTAAAGCTCTAAAGCCTTGTCCGTGTTGCCTAATTCTTCGTACACTTCACCGGCTTGTAAAAGGAATACTGGGCTTACTGCATCGTTGTTTGCTTTCTTAGCTGCTTTTACGAGTGTTTCAGCTCCCTTTTGGTTGTCACCCTTCTTTACATAGCAGTTGCCAAGTGCTGCAATAGCACTCGGTGAAATCATCTGATCATCCTGTGGGTCGAACGACTCCAGCATTTTAATAGCTTCATCCAAACGATCCAAGCTGACATAGCACAAACCTGCGTATGCTTTTGCTAAATTCGCAGTAGAGGTTCCGCTATATTCGTCGATAATCTTCAAGAAACCTTTCTCTTGAACACCATCACCGTTCAATGCTTGCTCATACTGCTCCATTCCGAATGCATTCTGACTTGCTGCAATAGCTTCGTTTGCTTCTGCGGTTTGGTTGGCCTTGTAGTGACGATAAAGGAAAATACCTGATACCACGATGATAATCACTGCAAGGATTGCAAGAATTAACTTGAGGTGCTTTTCAATAAAAGCCTCTGACTTACTCAATTGTACATCGAGTCCGATAACGTCGTTCGATGCTTTTTTGTTTTTTGCCATTTTCTGTGTTATTTTTATTATTGTTTTGAATCTTCTTAATTCGTTTGACTCTTAATGCTAGGATTAATTTAGCATCATAGATTGCCAATAAAGCATGCAAAGTTACTACTTTTTTACGAAACCAAGAAAAAAAAATGCAAAAAAGTACTTTCTTTGTTGATGAAAATACGACTCACCCGCTTTTTCCAGTGTTTTTGAAGCGGAAAAATGACAGCACCAGTGTGTATACCAGTGCTGTTTCGTTCAATGCATAAAGCAATCAGTGAATTTATTGTGGGTTCGTTGTTTGTCTATTCTCTCTCTTCAGCAGCAAATCTTTCGAGCAGATTATAGATGCCGTCTTCAGATAAAACGCCTCGTTTCAATTGTTTCGGTAGTCTTCCTGCTTCATCGTCTGCAAAGTCTTGTTTCCATTCGTCACTTCTGTAGTAAGTTTCTAACTCTTGGATTAAGGAATGCAGTTTAGCATACGCCTCTTCCGATGCTATGTGCAGATTTATCAATCGCTCTGCTTCTTGCATCATCTCTTCGTATTTGGCAATCCGTTGTATCTGTTGCGTATTTCCTTTACGTTTTCGCATTCTGTGATTGATGTTTTCAAATGATTTGGTATGGAAAATCTATACGTTGCAAGAAAGTTTCTATGTCAGGACTGAATCTTCCTCCAGTGACGCTAACCATTAAAATACATCCCCCTAAAGCGAACATCATTCGTTTACGTGCCTGTTTCAAAAGATTGCGTCTGGCAATCGAACTCATCATGTGTGTTGGAATCGTTGGATTATGGAGCATGGGCAGCACGCGTTCTCTTATGAGACGTTCAGCTGTACTGGTATCTAAATAAACGAAATGAGGGCGATAGTGCTTTAAGCACTTTAGAAGGGTTCCCGACGATGGTTGGCTGCCAGCCATAGCTATGTGTGCGCCAATGGAGAGTGCTGCCAGAACTTCTTTAGCATCCACACTCTTTTGGTTGGCAACGAGCATCAGTGGTATGCGTGAATGACGAAGACTGCTGTAACGGGTCTTGATAGTTTCTGCCAGTTGCATAAACTCATAAACTTTTGTGGTTTCTGCATGCAGTTTCCCGAAACGATCACGACGAAAATCGATGATAATGTCATCGTGGAGCAAGAACTTCGTTATGTCTATTCTGCTAGGTCGATAGTTGGACGGGAGTAGTAGTTTGTCAATGTTGTCGTATTCGTCAAGACAAATAACAGGAGAGGACACATTATATATATATTCCTTATCCGTATTGCTCGCTTTGTTCGGAATAATAACGGCAACCGCTCCGTAAGTAACGATAGCTGCCAATTTAATGGCCCATATCTCGGTTTCCTCATTAGTGATGGCGACATGGTCATTCTTGTTGACTCCATGTGTATAGAGAACATTGTGAATGTTTGTGATTCCTACGGCAAGATCATTGTAAGAGATATCGCGTCCCTTACAATAATTGGTGAGAGCGATACTGGCCGTTTCGTAGTCGATTAATGGTTTTATTCGTTTCATGCGTGTTGTTAAGTTTTCGAGTGCAAAGTTAGCAATTAGAGACTCCTAAATGCAAAAAGTAGTGATGAATTGTTTGATTTTTGTGATGAAATGCATTTATTTGTGACGAAAGTTGTATATTTGTGACGAAAATCGGTGTTTCGGAAATTCGTCACACCCAAATTTGGGATGAATTATGACAAAAATATCAGATATATTCTATCGTTTTAATGTGCAATTGTTGTATGCACTGATGATTCCGTTTTCGTTCGTAGTGTTTGTATTAATCTATCGTCCATTTGAGTTAGATGAGTTTCTTGATGTAGGACGGGGTCTATATGCGTTCAACTTGACGATGATTACGTGTATTATGTTGGTTACATTGTTCATCACACGCATGATTTTATACTTTCTACGCGGACATATACAACTCTCATTAGGTTGGTATATCTTCTGGTGTTGCATGGAAGTGGTAGCCGTATCGCATTTCATGACATTGTACATGTGGCTGATGTTGCAGACGGTTCCTTATTTGGAAGTATTGGAACGCTCTGTGTACTGTTTGTCATTTATCATGGTGTTTCCGTATGTTATCATAGGTCTATCGTTGAAGCTAGTAGAGAAAACTCCTGAGGTAAGAGACGTGGATATGAAGACGAGAATGCGATTCCTTGATATACATGGAAATTTGAAGTTAGTGGCTCAGGCTGAAAATGTATTGTACATTGTTGCTGAAGAGAATTATGTGAATATCACATATATTGATAAGGAAAAGGAAAAGACGTACGTACTGCGTAATAGTATGAAGAATCTTGAGGAAATGTGTGAGCATTATGGATTATTACGCTGTCATCGTTCATATATAATAAATAAGGAGCATGTAAAATCACTCCGCAAGGATAAAGATGGTTATATCCTTGCGGAGTTGGATTCGGTGGACAAGCCACATATACCTGTCAGCAAAAAATACTATGATGCGCTGGCAGCGCTATTGTAAACGATGTCCATGATTTTCTTTCCCAAAGCATCAGCTTCTTGAATTGTTTCAGCTTCGCTATAGACGCGGATGATTGGTTCGGTATTCGACTTACGTAGGTGCACCCATTTGTCTGGGAAGTCGAGTTTTACTCCGTCGATATCGTTTACTTGAACGTTTGGATCAGTTGCGAACATCTCTTTCACCTTTAGTAAGATGGTATCAACATCAGTTGTTGGGTCAAGGTCTATGCGGTTCTTGGCAATCTGATATTCTGGGTATTGTTTGCGCAATTCGCTGACCGTGCAGCCCTTATGAGCGAGATGTGAGAGGAAGAGTGCAATACCTACAAGCGCATCACGTCCATAGTGAGCCTGTGGATAGATGACTCCGCCATTGCCTTCGCCTCCAATAATCGCGTTGGTTTCCTTCATCTTGGCTACAACATTTACCTCGCCTACTGCAGCAGCATTGTATTCTTTTCCATACTTACGAGTTACATCACGAAGGGCACGTGTAGATGACAGGTTGCTTACTGTATTACCTGGGGTGAGGCTCAGTACGTAATCGGCAACTGTTACAAGTGTATATTCCTCGCCATACATGCGTCCGTCCTCACATATCATAGCCAATCTGTCAACATCAGGGTCAACAACGAAAGCTACATCGTGTTCGCCGCGTTTCATCAGGTTCATGATGTCACTTAAGTTCTTCTCAAGTGGTTCTGGATTGTGTTGGAAGTCACCCGTTGGTTCTGCGTAGAGTGGGGTAATGGTTTCTACTCCAAGTTGCTTGAGAAGCATAGGGAGAATGATGCCTCCTACAGAGTTAACAGCATCGAATGCTACACGGAATTGAGCGTTCTTAATGGCTTCAACATCTACGAGCGGTAAGTTAAGGACCAGATCAATATGACGTTGGTTGTATGTGTCATTTTCGCAATAATGTCCTAGTTGATCTACTTCTGCAAAATCAAAGTCTTCTTGTGCGGCTATAGCAAGCACTTCGTTGCCTTCTGCAGCATTAAGGAATTCTCCTCGATGATTGAGGAGCTTGAGAGCATTCCAATGGCGGGGATTGTGGCTTGCAGTGATGATAATACCTCCACATGCTCCTTCCATTGTGACAGCTAGCTCTGTAGTTGGAGTGGATGCAAGTCCAATGTTGACCACATCAAATCCCATACCCATAAGTGTTCCGCATACTACGTTCTTCACCATCTCCCCTGAAATACGTGCATCACGACCAACTACAATCTTGTTGCTAGTGTTTTTGGTTGTACGACGAATAAGGGTTGCATATGCAGATGTGAACTTTACGATGTCGAGAGGGTTCAATCCTTCTCCGGCTTTGCCTCCGATTGTGCCTCGGATGCCTGAAATTGACTTTATTAAACTCATCTGATTATTATCTTTAAATTTGTCTTTTCTCTGTTTTGTAAAGAACGGTTTCCTCTATTTGTTTCTGTAATTCTTACAGATTTCCTTTTTTACATCAGATTCCCAACTGATAACTGATTTCGTAGTACATGGGCAGAACGTAGCCTGATGCATTACCTGTACCAGAAGAGTGAGGAACAATGATGCGTATTTTAGCGATTTTTCCTGCATTGCGAGTCAGGCGGATAAAGTCGAGAGGTTTAATCCATCCTTGTGGGACGACTGAGGTTTTGTATTTTTCCACCATTCTTCCTTCTGTAAAGGATGCCTGATAGCGTCTGCTACGATGAATGTATTTTACCAACATCTTGTCCACAATACTTGAACTGTACTTGTTTGTGGTGATTGTGTCTCCACTTTCGATGTCGTATTCGAAGAAACGGCACAGAATGGTTTTGCTGATGGTACTGTCTGTCGATTGTTCTTTGGCCATCTCAATCATCGATTTCCCCTCTCCGCGGGCTTCTATCTGCATGTAGATACCATCTTCGTTGAACAATACATATTCGTTCTCGTCTACGTTGGTTGTAGAATCCTGTGCAAGGAATTGGTCATAAGATATTACTTTGATATCGTGTTCCTTTATAAACCTGTTGATGGCGTTCTTCTCGCGTTCCTTTCTGTCTGCATAAGTTTCACCATTATCGCAGCTGAACAGCATTGTAAGGCTACAAAATGTGACGAACGCCCATATCGTTTGTTTCATACTGTTAAGATTTTTAATTCTTTAATTCTTTCTTCTGGACAATCTGCGCCAAACACATAGCTGCCTGCTACCATCACATCGACTCCTGCTTGGGCAAGGAGAGGGGCTGTATGGGCATTCACGCCTCCATCAACCTCTATCAACGCATGCGATTCCGTACGTTCTATCATAGCTTTGAGCGTGCGTACCTTATCCAGTGAGTGTTCGATGAATTTCTGTCCGCCAAAGCCAGGGTTGACTGTCATGAGCAGCACCATATCAACATCCTTAATGATGTCCTCAAGCATACAGACAGGTGTAGAAGGGTTGAGAGTAACAGCAGCCTTCATCCCAGCATCGTGAATCTGTTGAACCACTCTGTGGAGATGTGTACATGCCTCATAATGAACATTCATGATTGATGCACCAAGTTGTGCAAGGCGTTTGGTGAACTTCTCTGGTTCAACAATCATCAGGTGTACGTCGAGAGGTTTTGTGCACTTAGGCGCAATGGCGTCGAGTACAGAGAATCCAAAACTGATATTTGGAACAAACACACCATCCATAATGTCCAGGTGAAGCCAGTCAGCCTCGCTATGGTTAATCATGTCAATCTCTTTGTTCAGACATGTGAAGTCAGCTGCAAGCAGTGATGGAGAAACAAGCATTCTGTTTGATGATTATTCTGTTAGTTATAACTAATTCGTAATTTATGGTGCAAAGTTAGTAAAAATAATTGAAAATTGAAAATTGAAATTTGAAAATAATGTATTTTTCTTAACTCTTAACTCCTAATTATTAATTATTTCTTAACTTTGCATTCAAAATAATCGTTTGAATAACATGCTATCACAAAAAATATCATATACAGAAGTTGCGGAAGCAAAGCGGATGTTCGAGTCGTGTCGGAATGTTGTCGTCGTGTCGCATGTTTCAGCTGACGGAGATGCTATCGGCTCATCGCTGGCCATGTATGAATACTTGAAGAAGAAAGGGAAACAAGTGACTGTCATCGTGCCGAACTACTTCCCTGATTTCCTCAAATGGATGACGGATGCGGATAAGATCATTCAGTATGATCGACATCGTGCGATGGCGAAGACCTTTATTGGAGCTGCCGATCTGATTGTGGTGCTCGACCTGAACGAGCCTTCACGTTTGGAGGAACTTGCTTCGCCTGTGAGCTATTCTAAGGCTAAGAAAATCATGATTGATCATCATCTGCATCCGCAGAAATTCTGTGATCTCACTATCTCCTATCCCGATGCAAGCAGCACGAGCGAATTGGTGTTCCGACTGATTGATGCTATTGGTGGGTTGTCTAATCTGACAAAAGCAGGTGCTGAGGATTTATATGCTGGTATGTGTACCGATACAGGAAAGTTTACGTATGGTGCTAACGATCCTGATTTGTATGTCATTCTTTCTGAATTACTGAAGAAGGGTATAGACAAGGATAAAATCAATCGCCTGATTTACAATAACTTCACAGAAGCTCGTTTCCGTTTGTTGGGATATATCCTTTCTGAGAAGTTGCAGGTGTTTCCAGACTTACATGCCACAATGTTTACTCTTACGCGTGATGAGATGAGCCGTTTCTCATATATAAAAGGTGATACGGAGGGCGTTGTGAATTTGCCGCTTGAGATAAAGGGAACGAAGCTGTCTATCTATATGCGTGAAGACACAGAGCATCCTCGCATCTTTGTATCTCTCCGATCAGTCGATGACTTCCCAGCCAACAAGGTTGCAGCAGATTTCTTCAACGGAGGTGGTCATCTGAATGCGGCTGGTGGACAGTTGCAGAACAAGTCGATGGATGAGGCCGTTGAGATTGCTAAGAAGGCCTTGGAGGCGTATGCTGACGAATTGAAAAAATGAATTAAAATAGAATAATCCGATTATGAAGAAACTACTTTTGGCAGCATTGGCTGCATTTCAAACGATGATTGTAGTTGCTCAGGTAGCTACGGTGAGTGGTCCTGATGGCCGACTCAAGGTAAATATTGACGTGAAGGGCGGCAAGCCTGTCTATGCTGTTACATACGATGGGAAACAGATGCTGGACGATTCTCCTCTTGGCTTTGTAGCCAACGTGGGTGATTTCTCGCAGAACCTGACGTTTGTGGATGCAAAAGAGTCGAAAGTGACGAATGACTACAAGTTGAATCGCAGTAAGGTGTCGAATGTACACTATGAGGCAAACGAGCTGAAGGTGAACCTCAAGAACAACCGTCACACCATCACAGTCAACTTCCGCGTGAGCAACAACGACATCGCTTTCCGTTACGAACTGCCAAAGTTTGGTGAAACGGCAAGTGTCGTTATCAAAGATGAAGCGACAGGCTTTGATTTCCCAAGTGCTACCACTACATTCCTCACACCTCAGAGCAATCCGATGATTGGCTGGAAACGTACAAAACCAAGTTATGAGGAAGGATACGGTTACGATGACCCTATGACCAAAGTATCGCAATATCGTCATGGATACACCTTCCCTTGTCTGTTCCATATAGGTAACGATGGATGGGTGTTGGTGAGCGAGACAGGTGTGGATAGTAAGTACTGTGGTAGCCGCATCTCGGACATGAAGGGTGATGGCCTTTATAAGTTGGAATTCCCGATGGAAGGCGAGAACAACGGTAACGGAACCGTTGCTCCGGCTTTTGCCCTTCCTGGAGCGACTCCTTGGCGTACCATTACGGTAGGTGCTACCCTCGAACCTATCGTCGAGACAACTGCTCCTTGGGATAATGTCGAACCCCTGTATGAAACAACCCACAACTATCAGTTCGGAAAAGGAGTGTGGAGTTGGATCGTTTGGCAGGACAATTCCATTAACTATGACGATCAAGTGAAGTATGTAGCTTTAGCTAAGTCTATGGGCTACAAGTATGTGCTGGTTGATAACTGGTGGGACACCAACTTTGGATTCAAGCGCATGGAGGAGTTTATCCGTTACGCACAGAGTCAAGGTGTCGATGTGTTCCTCTGGTGGAGTTCAAGCGGTTACTGGAACGACATCGAGCAAGGTCCTATTAACTATATGGACAACCCCATCAAGCGTAAGCAGGTGATGCGTTGGATGAACAAGATGGGAGTAAAGGGCATCAAGGTCGATTTCTTCGGAGGTGACAAGCAAGAGACCATGCGACTCTATGAAGCAATTCTCAGCGATGCCGACGATAATGGTTTGATGTGTATCTTCCACGGATGTACCATCCCTCGTGGCTGGGAACGTATGTATCCAAACTATGTAGGAAGTGAGGCAGTATTGGCATCTGAAAACATATACTTCGGTCAGGGCGCTGCCGACAAGGAAGCGAAAGATACATCTACACATCCGTTCATCCGCAACACTATCGGTTGTATGGAGTTTGGCGGTTCGTTCCTCAACCGTCACATCCGCAAAGGAAATACAGGAGGAAATACCCGTCGCACCACCGACTGCCACGAAATGGCTCAGGCAGTTCTGTTCCAGAACCCAATTCAGAATTTCGCACTCACACCCGAGAACCTGCGTCCGTTCAGCGAGGGTGGGGCACCCCAGGTGAGCCTCGACTTCATGCGTCTCGTACCCACCACATGGGACGATACCCAGTTCGTTGATGGTTATCCAGGAAAGTACTGTGTTTTAGCACGCCAAAGTGCGGGAACTTGGTACATCGCAGCCAGCAATGCAGAAGCCGAGTGCGACAAAGTGTTCGACCTCTCCCAGTTCCTCAAGAAAGGTGATGTAGTGACTCTCTACAGCGATGATGCCCAGCGAGAGCCTCAGAAGACAGAACTGAAGATAAAAGACCCTAAGAAGGTGAAACTCCACTTGCTGAAAGACGGTGGATTCGTGATTGTGAAGTAATTTTGTGACAAAAGATTTGGAAGATATTCCAATTTGATGTATATTTGCATCGGATTCCGCTTAAAATGGTTTTCCCATACATAATAATGAGATATGACAGAGACAATTCAGCAGACTCAATTTGCGACACTTGCCATCGGTGCTACAGCACAGCGCATGGGCATAACTGCCACAGAACTGTTTAACCGACTGAAGCATCATAATCTGGTACGACGCTTGCTTTTCGACTGCTACGACACGCTGCATGCCGAAAGCATTGATGGCGTGGTGTGGAACGTACAAGAAGCCTTGAAGAATTGGGATGCCAAAGAGGAAGGAGGCTGTCTATGAAACAGATACTCTATCATGGTTCCTACCTCAGCATACCCACACCTCTTACAGGTGTAGGTCGTCGTGAACTCGACTTCGGACCAGGCTTCTATGTCACCAATCTGCGTGAACAAGCAGAACGCTGGGCACGTCGCGTCTGCGTCATTCGTGCTATAGACACACCCACACTTTCTGTATATGAGTTCGACGAGACGAATCTACCTTCAGATATCCGTCGCCTCCGTTTGGAGCACTACGACCAAGAGTGGCTCGACTTTATTGTTTGCAGTCGTCGTGGTGAGGAGCCATGGAAGGATTATGACATTATTGAAGGCGGCGTAGCCAATGATCAAGTCATCGATACTGTGGAGGACTATTATGCTGGACGTATCACGGAAGAACAGGCTATAGGCCAGTTGCGCTTTGCCAAACCCACCCATCAAATGTGCATTAGCAATCAGACCATTGCTGACCATTGCTTACGATTCATTACTTCAGAACCCATATTAGAAAAAGGAGGCCCACAATGAGAGACCAAGTACTTTGGCGAAAAACTGGGCGTATAGCCACCCTGCTTGCCGACCGCCTTAACATTGACATCGAACGAGCCCTCGACCTTCTCTATAATTCGCATACATACGACTTGCTCACTAATCCCGACAGTGGGCTGCAACTCCAGAGCGACGCCTATATCATCAACGACTTGCTACGAGAATTGGATGTGTAGCCATAAGAATAGAGGAAGATAGTTCACGTCATCTGCGTGAGCATTTACTCTTTGATGAATATAAGGCTATCATCAATACCTCGGAAGCGTAAGCGAAGTAGATTACTCACTCCTTTTTGTTCTTGCAAAGTATCATCCATGAGCCAGACGCTCATTAACTTCCACAGGCAAAGCCTGTTAACTTCCTTTTTACCTCCCTTCTTTAAAAAATATTAAGGTGTAGCATTGCTACGCCTTTTTCTTTTTTAGAAACGATTTTGAATCTAACAACGCATGGAATTATACATTTTTTAGATTTTATTGCATTTTTTTGAGAAAAGATTTGGCAGTCTTATTATTTGTTCTTACATTTGCAACCGACTATGCCAGTCCATGGGGACAGGGCGGGTCAATTAACATATTGGAATGAGACCGAGATACCCATTTGTAAGGACGGTCTCGAAAAGGCGTTTACGAACGTTATCATTCTGTGATCTCAAACTTCGCAACTTTGAAAATCTCCACAGAGGTAATGCAACGAAACGCTTGCGTGGGTGATATATATACTTGCGATTTACGCCTTTCATGAAGGTGTTAAATCATTATTTATATAATCACTTGGCGTGGGCTGGCTGCGTTGCTTATCCTTGGAGAGAGGCAATGCGAAGGCCTGAGGTCAGGGATGGGCGAAAGTAGTAACTCCCATGCCTTTTTTATTTCCGTTTAGTTTAACTAATGCTGAATTTGGGAGCAGGAAGCGGATTGTAAATAACATTGCGGCAATAAATCTTTTATTAAATAGTTTTTTTCTAAAAATCTATAAATCGAACGATATGATAAAAACAGAAATCAATGTAATCAAGCGTTTTTACATCCTATTACTATTTTTATTCTTGACCTCTGTCATGTATGGTCAATTATCAGTTGATAACTTTGCGTTACGTGTCAATGACCAGAGTGGTATGGCTCCTGGCATTACCTATCGTGACCCGAATGGTGATCGTTGCGCCCTTATCAAGGTGTTTGCTCCACGAGTAGATGGCTTTACTTTCTATGGCGGAGCTACTAGTGGTTTCCTAAAAACCGAAGTACACGGAAGTGAGATTTGGGTGTTTGCACCTGCTGCAGCTCAGATGTTGACCATCAGCCATCCAAACTTTGGACGTGTTGAGTATGAATATCCAATTGCTCTTAATAAGGGTGCTGCTTATGAGTTGTTGCTGAATATCGGTGGAGGCCGTTTTATCAATATCAACAGTATAGGTGCCAACAATGCCCGCATCTCTATCGATGGGAACTATATCGGTGAGACACCTATTTATAATTATTATATGGCTTATGGACGATATAAGGTGACAGCGGTCAAAGATCGTTTCGAAGGAAGTGGTGATTTGACTGTTGCAGAAAAGACGCAGAACGATAATAATCAGATGAACTTTAATGTCCAGATGTTCGACCAGACTGTCCATTTCGGTGATGTTACAGTTACGGTGGATGATCCCAATGCCGACATCATCTATCAAGGCGAGCGAGTAGCAGCCGGTACATGGAAGACCATGCTGAAAGAGGGAACACATGAAGTCATTACCCGTAAGGCTGATAGTGATGACGGAGTGACGCTATTCACGGTAAGACCCCAAACCCAGAACAATGTGAAAGCAACAGCTCCTACACCTCACACAGGTACCATTCAGATATATACCCGTCCACGAAACGTGACAGCAACCTATAATGGTGATAACCCCATCGACTTGACAGAACCACATGTGTTGCCAGTCGGAACTTATCAGTTCACCTTGGCACGTAAGGGGTATTATACAGAGAATCCCTATATTACTGTGAAACGTAATGAGATAACTGTTGATACTATTGTACTTGAGCGTATTCAATATGTGAAGAACCTGTCGTTCTATATAGGTGGAAGTTATGATATCAACGAAATGAGTGGTTTATCTGGTATCATCGGAGCAGTTGTTTACAAGCACGACATTCAGATTTCTTATACTTTTGGATTGACCAGCAGTAAGAAAGTCAGTTGGTACGGAAACGACGGAAGTCTTTTGAGTACAATGAATTACAAGCAAAACGTGCTAGCCTTCAAGTATGGTTATCAGTTTCAGTTCAATCGTCTGCGTCAGTTAGCCCTGACACCTCAGGTTGGTTTTGCTTCATATAGCTTGAATGGCAATGTACTCTCAGGAAGTACCAGCTATGGTAAGAACGCCAGTGCGTCAGCCCTCACATTAGGATTAAAACTCGTGATGGTACCATTCCAGCATTGTGCGATATTTGTCGCTCCTGAATATGATGTCGCACTCAGTAAAAACAATACTTATACCAATATCTCGAAGATGGCAGGCTTCAATGCCAGCCGCTTCTCTATGGCGATAGGAGCATTGTTTACATTCTAAAGTATAACCGAATAATAAAAACATAATATGATGAAACAGAAACAAAGAATACTACGTAGCATACTATATGTGTATGTTCTCTGTGGCATAGTGTTAATAAGTTCATGTGGTGGAAGCGATGATGGTAATGATCCCTTAGTCAGTTCCGATATCCTGAATGTTGATCCTGGAGCATTAACCTTGAATGGCAACAATGGTTCAAGCAACCTTTATGTGTCGGCAAACTGTCACTGGAAGATTGAGAAACGTCTGAATGGCAGTGAGGACTGGGTATCGGTAGAGCCTGAAGATGGTACAGGCAACCAGACTGTGACAGTAAAGTCTATTTCTGACAACCCTTCCGCAACCTCCACACGGCAGATGACACTCCGTATTATGAGTGACGGAGGTATCAGCCGTGATATTATAGTCACCCAGAATCCTTCTCAGGAGATGCTGACAGTATCTCCATTGACATTGTCGTTTGATTATGATGGCGGTACAAAAGAGTTCGCTATCAACACAAATGCCAGTTGGACGATATCAGGAGCGAACTACAACTGGTTTACTTTGAGCCGTAAAGAGGGACAGGGAGCTCAGACGATACAGGTCAACGTGTATGAGAACACATCAGAGACCGAGCCACGTACTGCCACACTTACGATTCTGACCAACAGCGGAAAGACAGCTAACTTGACCATTGTTCAGGAGTACAACCCTAATATCACTCTCGAAGTGGCTCCATTGTCCATATCGGCTTTCGCACCATCAGCCTCTTATGAAGTGTCTATAACTGGAAATGCAAACTGGACTGTAGTAACTAATCAGGACTGGGCAACTATCGACAAGTCCTCGGGCAGTGGAGCCACTACGTTGAATATCCGATGCAGCGACAACACCACCCTGACTGAGCGAACTGCTATAGTGACAGTTCGTTATTTCAGAAGCGATTTCAATATCGTTGTGAACCAAGCAGCTGGTTCCTTGCCTGTGGTTTCTGGAGTTCAATATGAATCCACGAAAGAGAGTGTAATGCTAACCAGTAGCTTTACTTCTGCATTCCCAGTCACCGAATATGGTATTTGTTATGGAACATCAGCCAATCCGACAGTGAATGGAACGAAGGTTACAACGCATGATGCAGGAAAGACTCAAGGTGAAATCCATCATACGTTGACAAATCTGAATGCAACTGATATCTATTATGCTCGTGCATATGCAATCAGTGTAGTTGGTATAGCCTATAGCGATAACACCGTATTCACAACATCAGGTCGATTGCCGGATATAGACGATAATGAACGTCCGAATGCGACGAAGAAGAGATAAGTAGTGATTAAATTTAAAGTTGATCGTTTATAACTTAAAATTTTAAATTATGAAAAAGAAAATCAATATCATATTGTCGGTTATACTGTTTGTGTTGTTTGGTACAGGATGTTTATATGCTTTACCACATTCTGGGTATTCTACCAAAATGAATGTCAGAAAAATTGGAACAGTTGCAAGCGTTCATCATTCGGCATCAACTATGGAGATGCAAAACCTCATTGTCAATGGTAATTGTGAAGGAACAGACATGAATAGTTTCCTTGTCAAGGATTATGTTGATGGAGATATAAATTGGCTCACTCCAGCACGTATTATTAACGATCCAATAGATGACAATAATCATTGTCTTGTGGTATCATCTAATCCTAACCCGGTAGATGCATGGGATACCCAGTTCTTTGTTACAACCAATGAGGACCTCTTCGCAGGAGCAACTGTGAGATTCAGTATGCGTATGCGGGCAGATAAAGAGCAACGTCTCGGTTTTCAGTATCACGGAAAGCCAACCGTTTATCATTGGTTTGGTGAACAGATGAATTCCGGTTCTATAGTGGTAGAAACCGAGTGGACAGAATTCTATCGAGAGTTTGTAATCAGTCAAGATATGTCCCCAGATACCGCAGCAATGCGAACAATAGCTTTTGACTTGTCGGATTTGGAAGAAGGGAATAACATATACTTCGATGACATCGTTCTGGAGTATGATGATAGTGGAATCGAAAAGAAATGTTCTGCACCTGATATTAGTCATGTGGACAATATCATTACTATTGTGAGTGCTACTTCGGATGCAACTATTTATTATACAACGGACGGTACTATACCGACATCCTCAAGTACATTATATACAGGGCCAATTGAAGTCTCAGATGATTGTACTATCCAAGCAATAGCTGTTAAGGAAGGATATAATAACTCAAGAGTTGAGAGCTTTATAGTTTCATGGTTCAATTCTGATTCAGATACCCCCGAGCCATACGCAGTGTTGAGTGAAAATAATACAAAATTGACGTTCTACTATGATGACCAAAAGACCGCACGTGGCGGTACGGATATCAAGCCATTCAATCTCGGTATGTATGATGACGTATGGACTGTTAACTCTGGATGGCATGAACATGCTAAAGCAATAATAATTGTCGAGTTTGACAAGTCGTTTGCCAAATGTATGACGCTGACCAGCACCGCTTATTGGTTCTACGGTTTGGATAATCTGACAACTGTCCATGGCATAGAAAACCTCAAGACTGATAACGTGACGAGCATGGATGGTATGTTCGGTTATTGTTCCAGCATGACGAACCTTGACGTAAGTGGTTTCAAGACTGATAACGTGACAAGTATGTATGCCATGTTCCATGATTGTTACGGCTTGACGAGTCTTGACTTAAGTGGCTTTAACATGTCTAAGGTGGAGTACGTAAATCAGATGTTCTTGGGCTGCTCCACCCTTAAAACCATCTATGCCAATGACTGGAATATGCCAGCCATTATTGATGGTAGTTATTTGTTCTCTGGCTGTACGTCACTTGTCGGTGGTGCAGGTACAACTTATGATGCAAACCATGTTGACTATACATATGCTCATATTGATGAAGGTACTGCCAATCCTGGATACTTTACCTATAAGGACGCACCTGCAGAGCCATACGCAGTATTGAGCGAAGGAAATACCAAACTCACCTTCTATTATGATACCCAGAAGGATGCAAATGGTGGAATGAGTGTCGGTCCTTACACAGTAAATGGAAATATCAATGTAGACGAGAGAGAGTGGGCTGATAATATGTTGGATATTACGTCTGTTGTGTTTGACCCATCCTTTGCTGATTGTGAAACAATTATCAGTACAGAAGGCTGGTTCTCAGGATTTGAGAATCTCCAGACAATAACTGGTCTTGAATACCTGAATACGTCGAACGTGACGACGATGTTTGGTATGTTCTATAAATGTTCATCTTTGTCCTCGCTCGATGTTACTCATTTTGAAACCAAGAACGTGACGAATTTCATCAGTATGTTTCAGAGTTGTTCAGGATTGACGAACCTCGATGTAAGAAATTTTGATACTAGCAACGCAACAACCATAGGTAATATGTTTGGTCATTGTTATTCCTTGGAAAGTCTTGATTTGAGTAGTTTTAATACCGCTAAGGTTGAGGATATTAGTTGGTTGTTTGTTTATGACAGCAGTTTGAAGGTAATTTATGTAGGAAATGGGTGGACAACAGAAAATGTGACTGCCAGTACAGAGATGTTCTGGGACAACCAAATGTTAGTAGGTGGTGCAGGTACCACTTACAATTCAACTCAAGTTCATGATTATACCTACGCCCATATTGATGAAGGACCAACTAATCCTGGATACTTTACATATAAGGATGTGAATACCGTTTCCCCTGTTGATATGACTTCGTGGATTCAGAATCCAAATTTTGATACAGGAGATGTGTCTGGATGGACTATTACATCAGGTATAGGTTTGGCTTCTAATACTGGATATCAAATGGGTGAGTCAACTAAAGAATATACATTGCCAGATGAAACAATTATTTTGGGTTATTACAATGAAGCAACCGGGTCGTGGATCAGCGGATTCGTTGAGGCTTGGGTTCCTGCCATACAAGAGGTATGGGCTGACATGTATGGACATCTTGGCGATGGAACGATTAGTCAGACAATAAAGAATTTGCCAGCAGGATATTATTCACTTTCATGTGATGCTATTGCCGCAAATCAAACGTTAGGCATGAAGAATCATGTCGGTATTTATCTCTTTGCATCAGAAAATGAAACAAAACTCACTCACTCTATTTCAACGGCCGATGCTATGCCTGAACGTTGCGAACTACTTTTCGGAAGTCATGGAGGTGATGTCACCATTGGCTTGATGTCTCTAGATGCAACAGCTAACTGGTTGGCTGCCGATAATTTCCGTTTGATGTTCTATGGAGAAAGCCTCGATGCATTAAAAGAACCCATAAATAGTACGTTGGCTAATCTAAACGCAGTGATTGCCGACAATGTGTCAAAATACGGTGCCGATGTTATGCCATTGGTTGAGTCTGCTCGCAATAAACTAGATGATGCTTATAAAGCAGGTAATGCTGATGGTGTATTCTCTGCTCTTGAAGAAGGTAATGACGCCATCCTCTATGCTACATCGTCGAAAAATGCTTACATAGAGCTCTCCTCTGCATTCAATGCCCTTTCCAGCGATTATAACGCTCACGATGAAAGTGAATTCTCTGCTGAGTACAATGCTGCTGTGAAAGATGCACTTAATCAGGCAGGTCATGCTCTTACATACTTCGAACTCTCAGCAGAAGAAGCAAATGAACTTTCCAAAACATTAAGAGAACTCAATTTGCAGCCGTCGTTGCCAAAAGGTGAATATGTTGACCTCAGTACATTTGAATTCTGTCGCTGGACAGCAGAAGATGCTAAAGGTGAAAAAGTTAGCACCGTTGGTTGTGCATACATGCTCAACGAGTCAACAGGGATACCATACGGAGATGGTAATGTAAATTACCTCACTTATTCTGACCTCACAGGTGCAGACGTACTCGTCATTGTAGTAGCCGAAGGTGCAGTCCCACGTCCTTTGTTCAACCGTTCTGCACCAACAGGTACCGATCCAAATGGTGGCGCAGTGGGTGTTGAATTACCACGGGACGAAGATGATGGCTGGTGGACCGTTACAGAGAATGAAGACAATTCAAAGACCTACGTAATTGATGTGAAGCGTATGACAGAAGAGTTTGGATATTGTCACCTCCATGCCATCAAAGGTCAAGACTTTGCTAATCTTACCGTTTCAAATATGTTAGTTGGTTACAATGTAGGAACGTCTTCAGACATATGTCAAACTCCGGTTATTACCCGCGATGGTACAAGCGACCGTATCATCATGACCACATCTACATCAGGAGCAAGTATTTACTATACTACCGATGGTACAGAGCCTACAGAGGAAAGCACATTGTATACCGGACCTGTCACGATGACGTTCAACTGTACGGTACGTGCCATCGCCGTTCATGAAGAACTTGCACCTTCTGAAATCAGAGAATTCTCCGTTGACTGGCTGAGTGTATATGGAGTGACGGTGAACTATAACGAGGGAGTGTTATCTCTTGCATGTGCAACACCGAACTCAGAGATTCGCTATGAGATTGGCGGCAAGGAAGTGACAGAGAATAGTACTCTATATACCGTTCCAATCACGCTGACGGATAATAGAGTTGTGAAATACAAAGCCTTTGCAACTGGTCTTGATCCAGTGGGTGGGTCGTTCACGCCTAAAAACTTCACTTGTGCAGAAGTTACGTTGAAGTCGTACGACGGTCTGAACGTCGATCTGACTACGACGGAGGCAGACGCAACCATCTATTATACCACTGATGGAAGTGAGCCAACGACTTCTTCTGAGGTGTTTCTGGGCAAAACTCCTCTCACAGGTCTTTGCACCATTAACGCAATGGTTGTGAAACCATACAAGAACAACTCTAAAGTGCTGACTCTGCCCATTACATATTTCTTCAACGGCAGGACAGTTTACCTTGCTGAGGCAGGTCATGTGGAGGATGCATTAGAGTGGCGCGGAACAGATGGATTGGAAGAGTTGACGATAGAGTGTCAAGGTAAGGGTGCTGTTAATGCAACGGATATGACGTTCCTTAGAACCATGAAGGAATTGAAACACTTGAATATGGCAAATGCCCGCTTCGAGAATAACACTGCTCCTACAGGTGCTTTCAGCGGCATGAACATCATTTCCGTAGAAATGCCATCAAAGAACATCACAACGATGGGAAAAGTGTTCGATGGATGCAACCACTTGGCAGCGATTATCTGGAATGCTCAGGTGATGATGTCACAGTCTGCATCATCCGTAGGTATCACGAACGATAACTTGTTGCTGTATGTGAAAAATAAATTGTATGCTCCTCAGGGAATCAAGAATGTGGTGGTTGATGGCCAAGCTGGCGACATCAGTCTGACTGAAAGTGGTAGCTTCTATTGCCCTCAAGCATTTACCGCTCAAAGCATTAGCTATACACGTCGATTCTCGCAGACAACTGGTATCGATGAATGCCGTGGATGGGAGACTATCGCCTTACCGTTCGATGTCCAGATTATCAGTCATGAACGTCTAGGAGTTATATCTCCGTTCACGGCAACTGATGGTTCTGTACGTAAATTCTGGTTGTGCGATTTGAGTGATGACGGGTTCATCTGGTCTGATGCCATCAAGGCCAATACTCCATATATCATCAGTATGCCTAACAATGAAGCCTATGCGACACCTTATATTTTGGCTGGCAATATCATCTTTGAGTCGGAGAACGTGACGATTCCAGTAACAACGCTTAAGACGTCACATCGAGGTACCCATGTCTTCACTCCATGTTTCGATCATGTAGAAGCATCTCCGATGGTATATGCCATCAATAAGAACGATCAAGGCACGAACTTCGCAGAGGGAAGCGTATTTATGCCAAACTATCGTACAGTAAAACCATTTGAAGCCTATATGTCTATCCCAACGAATGCTGTAGCTCCAAGATATATTCCAATCCGTGATGACAGCGATACAGGAATAGAGAACCTCACCCCAACCCTCTCCCAAGGAGAAGGGGCTGTGTATGACCTCAGTGGACGTAAAATCACTCCCCATAGAGGGGGAGACGGAGAGGGTCTGTCTAAGGGTGTATATATCGTGAATGGTAAAAAGGTATTAATAAAATAATTGAATTAAAAACATAATATAATGAAACAGAAACAAAGAATACTTCGTAACATACTATATGTGCCTATCTTATTAGGCATGATGTTCTTATGTGCTTGTGGTGGAGGTGATGACGATGAAGTTGGACCTGTGGTGAATTCCGATATTCTGAATGTGGAGTCTGGTAATATTTCCATAGGTGGTGATGAACTGACAGGTACCATCGTCATAACAGCCAATTGCCATTGGACCATACAGAAACAAACGGGTAGTGATGGCGATTGGTTAGTTGTCAATCCATCCGAGGGAACAGGTAATGCAACCGTTATGGTGACAGCCAATTCAGTCAATCCTTCATCTACCGACAGTCGTAAGATAACCCTTATTCTAAAGAGCGATGGTGGAATCAGTCGCAGTATCATCGTGACCCAGACCATTGCCTCCGAGACATTGACCGTATCTCCAGAGACATTGACTTTCGACTATCAGGCAGGTACCAAGGAGTTTACCATCACCTCGAATGCCAGTTGGTCCATCAGCGGTAAACAGGATTGGTTTACGCTAAGCAGTTATGCCGGTAAAGGATCTCAAACCATTCAAGTGTCTGTTCAGGAGAATCCATCGGAGGTTGATGCCCGTACTCCAGCCACACTGGTCATCACGACCGTCAGCGGAGAGTCGCGTCGTTATCTGAGTATCAACCAAGAAGCTCATAGCACCTCGCTAAGTATCAGTTCTCAGGCCATCTCAGCTATAGCCCAGTCGTCATCATACACACTTCAAATCACAGGTGATGCCACATGGACTGCTACTTCCAATCAGAGTTGGGCAACGCTTGATCAGATAAGTGGCAAGGGTGCAGCCACCTTACAGATTACTTGTGAAGACAATACCGACAAGGCTGCTCGTACCGCCATCATCAGCATCAATTCCGCCCGCAACAACTACAGTGTGACTGTCACTCAGGCAGCAGGAACTATACCAGTTGTGTCAGCTGTACAAGTGTTAGATCGCACCAAAGATGGTGTAACGCTTCAAAGTGGCTTTACTTCTGATTTTCCTGTAACGAAATGTGGGTTCTGCTATGGAACAACCCTCAACCCTACAATTGATGATAAGAACCTGTCACAAGATATCCAAGGTGTGAAGTCAAGTAACTTTACGCAAGCTTTGACCAATCTTGAGGCTGGTGTTACATGTTATGTCCGAGCATACGCTATCAACGATGTTGGAGTAGCCTATAGTGAGAATGTCAGTTTTACAACAACGGCACAAATACCGGGAGAAGATGATAATAATATGCCTAATGCGGCTAAAAAGAGATAAGTTATGAAAAAAATATTGCTATCAATATTTACATATTTGTTGACAGTATCTTTATTTGCACAATTGACAAGTGATGGATTCTATCGTATTAAGAACTATGGAAGCGGATATTATTTCTGGTTCTGTGACAATACTGGTAGTATTAATTATCAAACCACTTCTGCAGATTTGGGGGCCATGCAATTGTGGAACGGTTTGGATTTGGCGATTTCTGAGCCAGCATCAGTTTTGAACTTTTCCAAAGTTTCTGGAGATTATTGGAATATGGAGACCCAAGGATCTGGAATTTATGACATAATTCAGCACTATGTGCATGTGAATAATCTTGGTGAAGTAAATGGAGATATTTTGTATCAGATTTATGCCATAGAGGCTGGTATCTCCTATTATCTATCTGATCAAGGGACATGGGGGGGAGATTACCGTTCGGTGGGGACAACTGGTACAGGATCATATACCCGTTGGGTTGTCGAGCCAATTGATGCCAACACGAACAATTATTTTGGAATTGAGCCGACCCTAACTTGTGGTGATAAGTACTATGCTCCGTTCTATGCTGATTTTGCATTCTCTTTTGCTTCGGAAGGAATGAAAGCTTACACCGTGAGTGCTGTTGAGGGTAATGTGGCTGTGATTAAGCTGATAGAGTCTGAGGTTATCCCTCAATCTACCCCTGTAATTATTGAATGCTCATATGCAGATAAATCGAAAAATAGGTTGAACCTATTAGCTGATGCGTCTGCACCGATTGCTGATAATAAACTATCTGGAGTTTACTTCTGTAATGAACATCGTGTGAAGTCAAAAGATGCTATAACTGCGTTTAATGCTTCTACGATGCGTGTCCTTCATGTGAATGCAGAAGGCAAACTCGTTTTTGATACAGCTACAACAGACCTTCATGTTAACTGGTATGGAGATGATGGCTATCGCTATCTGAATGCGAATCAATCCTATTTGCCTGTTTCGGCAGGAACTCCAGAAGAACTTGTGGTGATGACAGAAACAGAATATGCTGAATACGTTCAAAATCCTTCAATAGAGCCCTACGCCGTACTAAGCAATAACAATTCCGTATTGACCTTCTACTACGATCATCAGAAGGAAGCAAGAAATGGAATTAGTGTTGGGTCGTTTAATTCTGCAACAGAACGAAGTTGGAACGATTACTGCTCTTACATTACATCTGTTGTGTTTGATGCATCTTTTGCTAATTGTACTACATTGACGAGCACAAGATACTGGTTCGCTTTTTGCAGAAACTTAACAACTGTTACGGGTATCAGCAACCTAAATACAGAGAATGTAAAGGATATGGGCTGTATGTTTGAGGGCTGTACCAGTTTGAAGTCTCTTGATTTGAGCACCCTTAACACGGATAAGGCACTGTATATGGACATGATGTTCTATAACTGTTCAAGTTTGACATCTCTTGACTTGAGTGGTTTCAATACGAGTAATGTGACAGATATGGGCCTCATGTTTTATAGCTGCCCGGGTTTGACTTCACTAGATTTGAGTAGCTTCAACACGAACAATGTGACGAGAATGGATCATATGTTCGAGAAGTGCTCTAGTTTGACGAAAATTATTGTTAGTAAAGATTGGAGTACAGCAAAAGTTGCAGAATCCGATTATATGTTTACAGACTGTACAAAGCTAGTCGGTGGAAAGGGAACAAAATATAATACAAACTATACAGATAAAACTTATGCTCATATAGATGGTGGAACAGGAAACCCAGGATACTTCACGGACAAGAATGCGGCAACCATCTGTGATACTCCACAGATTACGCGTGACGGAACAAGCAATCGTATCATTATCAATTGTGCTACAGAAGGAGCCTCAATCTACTATACCACCAACGGAACAACACCTACAGCAAACAACACCCGATATACCGGATCAATTACCGTTTCGCAAAATTGCGTCATCAAGGCAATTGCTGTTAAGGAAGGATATGATAACTCCAGTGTGGCAACTTATAATGTCAATTGGTTCAAGGTGGCAACCCCAACTTTCAGCTATAATAACTTGCAACTGACCATTAGTACCACAACAGAAGGAGCAACCATTTATTATACAACCAACGGTTCGACCCCTACAACATCAAGCACTAAGTATACAGGACCATTGTCACTGACAGAGAATACGACAGTAAAGGCGATTGCCGTAAAAGAAGATTTCAATAACTCCGATGTTGCAACGTATAACTTTGTGAAGGATGACCAGACCTGCCAGACGCCTCAGGTCAGTCGTGACGGGACAAGCAATAGGGTAGTGATGACTTGTGGAACATCGGGTGCTTCTATCTATTACACGACCGACAATTCGGCTCCAACGAGCGGAAGTACTCTTTATACTGGTCCTATAACCGTGAATCGTAACTTGACCATACGCGCCATTGCGATGAAAGACGGAATGTTCAACTCTAGTCAGAGTCTGTTTGATGTCGATTGGTTCAAGGTTGAGTCACCTACCTTCACCTATACCAATCTGCAACTGATTATCTCTACAACGACCTCTGGTGCATCTATCTATTACACAACCAACGGAAGTGACCCATTAGCAGACTTGTCGAGAGCAATATTGTTCACAGCTCCTGTTCGTCTTGAATCGGATGCTGTTGTAAAAGCAGTAGCAGTAAAGACGGATTTCAGTAATTCGGAAGTGGCTACCTTTACATTTGTGAAGGCAGATTATACCTGTCAGCAACCAGAGATAAAGCGAGATGGCACAAGTGACAGATTGATGATGTCTTGTGAAGAGGCGAATGCTCAGATTTATTATACGATTGACGGAAGTACCCCAACGACTTCAAGTCTCCGATATACAGGACCAATCACGATGCCATATAATTGTACGGTACGTGCGATTGCAGCGCGAAGTGATTTGTTCCCATCAGAAGTGAGCGAGTTCATAGTTGACTGGTTGACCGTTTCTGCTGTCAGTGTAGCATATAATAATGGAGTGTTGACACTCTCTTGTGCAACCGAAGGCGCAGAAATCCATTATGCAATAGGTGGAAGTGATGCGACCAAGGAAAGTCCGCTCTATACAGGCCCAATTACTCTGACAGATAATAGAGAAGTTCGGTATGTGGTTTATGCGTCAGGATATGCTCCGATAAGCGGCTCGTACACACCAACAGATTTTGCCTGCGCTCCTGCTACGTTAACTTACGATGGATTGAACATCGAGTTGACAACTACAGAGAAAGATGCATCCATCTATTATACTACAGATGGTAGCATACCAACAACGCTTTCGGCAAGATATACAGGCAAGACTCCGTTGACGGGTCTCTGTACGATTAGCGCGATAGTCGTGAAACAGTATAAGAATAATTCCGAGGTGATGATGGAACCTGTTACCTATTACTTTGATGGTGCAACAGTCTATCTTGCTGCTTCTGGACATGTGGAAGATGCTCTAAAATGGAGAGGAACAGACAATTTGGAATACCTTACCATCGAATGCCAGGGACAAAGTGGTGCTTTGAGTGCAACGGATACGAAGTTTATCCGTACCATTCAGGACCTGAAACACCTGAATATGGCGAATGCTCGTTTTGAAAACAATACTATACCTGATGGCGCCTTTAACGATATGAATATCGTATCAATAGAGTTTCCATCAAAGAACATCACAACGACGGGTAATGTGTTCAGCGGATGCAAGCATCTTGCTGCCATCATCTGGAATGCTCGAGTTGTGATGGCTCCAACAGCAGCTGCAGCAGGTATCACTAATCCTAACTTGTTGTTATATGTAGATAATAAGGTTTACGCTCCACAAGGAGTGAGGAACGTAATAGCAAACGGTAGTGCAAGCAGCATAGTGCTGACTGACGAAGAAGGTGGTAGCTATTATTGTCCACAAGCATTCCAAGCACAGAGTATTAGCTATACGCATACCTATAATCAGAAAACGGGTATGAACGAGTGCCGTGGATGGGAGACCATCGCCTTGCCGTTCGATGTACAGACTATCAAGCATGAAACTGCTGGTAGGATTGTCCCGTTTGCTGCTAAAGATGAAACTGCACGTTCGTTCTGGTTGGGCGAATTGGATTATAGCGGATTCAAGAAAGCATCAGAGATCAAGGCCTACACTCCATATATCGTCTCTATGCCAAATAACGAGGTATATGGCAACTCATATATCCTTTCTGGTAAAGTGACGTTCGAAGCCGTCAATACCACAGTTCCTGTAACCGACATCAAGACGACAAGCAAGGGCGACCATGTGTTCACTCCATGCTTCGATCATGTAGAAGCATCTCCGATGGTATATGCCATCAATAAGAACGATCAAGGCACGAACTTCGCAGAGGGTAGTGTGTTCCTGCCAAGTTACCGTGAAGTGCAACCTTTCGAGGCATATATATCCATTCCGTCGAATGGTGTGGCTCCAAGATATATTCCAATCCGTGATAACGATGAGACTGGTATTATGGAATTACAGAATATTGGAATCATGGAATTACAGAATGGAACCTACGACTTGACTGGACGTAAAGTACAAGGCGAACTGAAACGAGGTGTATATATCATAGATGGAAAGAAAGTGATGGTGAAGTAAGGACGGAACCACGGTTCCAAGGACTTACGGAACCACGTATTCATGGACTTAAGTATTCATGAATCTACGAAAACAATGCAAGTGGTGCTAGCTGAAAGGCTGGCACCATTTTTTTTGACATGTGTTCGTGCTTCCAGTTTTCTATGTAAACTTTTCCCAGTTATACAGCAAATACGGTGAATTTTGGGGTCACCAGTATATTCCTGTTTTTTGTTTTATGACAAACACCGGTATTTGCTGGTGAGCCTGAATTTGCAGAAAATTCCGACTGAAAGCTTGGTTCTATTCGGAATTTGTTGTAAATTTGCAGAAAATTCCGATTAGATATGGAAAATTACATTCAAAGAGAGACGTATCTTCGTCAACTAAATGCCCCTTATACCGATGACAAGGGTATCCGCTTCATGGGAATCTTCCATTTTTTGTTATCTGGTATCTAATCTAAAGCAACCAAATAGCATCGTGCTAATTAGATAATCTATCCTCTTAGGCATACTCTAGGCATACTCTAGGCATACTCTAGGCATACTCTAGGCATACTCTAGGCATACTCTAGGCATACTCTAGGCATACTCTAGGCATACTCTAGGCATACTCTAGGCTTACTCAAACAGTATGGGTAGAGTATGGGAACAGTATGCTTGATGGGGTAGAAATGCGATGGAATGATGACTGTCGTCTTATCCTTCGCGGAAGAAGTCGAGGGTTTCGTAGATTTCTTCCTTTGTGGCTGTCTGGTTGATGCGGATATCTCCTATATCTCCTAACAGGGTGAAGTTGATGATGCCTGCTTGGTTCTTTTTGTCGTGAGTCATCAATGCATATAGCTCGGGATAGTCATCACATGTGATGGGAAGACTGCCATAGTTCTCTTTGATGAATCGCACCACTTGTCGCATCGTTTCCGTAGGGAAGCCGGTCTTGATGACAGAGAGGTAGAGTTCGCATATCAGGCCCCAAGCTACGGCATATCCGTGCAGACAGGGTTTGCGGGTGAGTGCCCAACTTTCGAAGGCGTGTCCGATGGTGTGTCCCAGATTCAGGGCTTTGCGGATGCCATGCTCCAGAGGGTCTTCCTCTACAATCTTTTCCTTGACTGCAACACTCTCGCCAACCATCTGACCAAGCAATAGATAATCAATGTGGTCGAGGTCGAACGTGAGGAGACTCCCTATGCCTCGTTTCCCTTTAGGGGGAGGACATGATGCGCAAATGACATACTCCTCCACCACAGAGTGGTCCCCCTCCTCTAATTTAGAGGAGGAGCTAGGCGAAGCAATGAGACCATGTTTCAGCATCTCAGCATATCCTGAGCAGATATTTTCGTGGTCGAGTGTGCGAAGGAATTCGGTGTCGATGATGACGGTTTCGGGGGTGCGGAATACTCCGATTTCGTTCTTCAAACCATTGAAGTTGATACCGGTCTTTCCTCCTACGCTCGCATCTACCATCGAGAGTAGTGTGGTGGGGATGTTGATGTAGGGGATGCCTCGCTTGAATGTAGATGCAGCAAATCCTCCTAAATCGGTCACCATGCCTCCTCCGAGATTGACCATTAGAGAGTGGCGGCTTCCTCCTTCGTTGCTGAGTTGGGTCCACACCTGTGATAAGGTGTCGAGGGTCTTATGAGTGTCTGTCGCTCCGATGACGATACTTGTTGCCTCTTGAAGGCAGGGAACATCTTTGATGAGTGGTTTGCAAAGTTGTTCTGTTGTCTCGTCTGTCAGCAGGAACACTTTGTCGTGTGCCACTCCTTCGACAGCTTCTGTGATAGCTTTCTGGATGTTGGTTGAAATAATAATCTGATTTTTCATCGCACAAAAATATTTCAGGAGTTTCAGACGTGTCAGCAAGCGTAAACAATACCTCTGTTCTCTCCTCCTCATTTTCGTTGCAAAGGTACAAAAAAACACCTAATTATTCTATAAAGGGAAGGTTAAAGCGTAAAAAAAATAAGAAATAGGAGTTTTTTTTTGTGTTTTGTTTTGTTGTTCCCAAAAATATTCTCATATTTGCACATCATAGAGTGATGATCATTCATTTGAGAAGATATAATTAATCACAATACTAACAAAAAAAATTACAAAGCAATGAAGACAAAGTTTTTTTATTTCGTAGCCATCATGGTTGGCATGATGTATTGTACTGCAGCTAATGCTCAGGATGACAAACAGATGCTCAAGGAGCAGAAAGCCATTCAGAAACAAGCAACGAAGGATGCAAAGACACAAGCAAAGGCATTGAAGAAGGACGGCTGGAAAGTTGCAGTAGGTTCTAAACCTATGGAAGCGCAATTGACCGATCTCTTCATGAAAGAACGTGGAGGAAAGGCTGGTTTGCCTCAGCATATTGTCGGCCGTTCGGAAGCTGTCTCAGGAAGCTATGCAGCAGCTCGTCAGATTGCCATTTCTCGTGCTCGTGCAGAAGTAGCAGCAACCATCAACACTAAGGTGGCTGGTATTATTGAGAGCACGATGACAAACGTGCAGACCTCATCTGTCGATGTAGCTACGGTTCAGAAGGATGTCAGCACAGCAAAGCAGTTGATCGATCAGTCGCTCGACAAGGCAGATATCGTGTTTGAGATCTATCGTGAGGTGAACAACAATACTCAGTTCCAAATTGGTGTTGCTTTTGCCGACTCAAAGGCAAAGGAGATTTTGAAGCAGTCAATGAGTAGTGCTACCGCTGAACAGAAAGCTAAGGCTGAGTCTATGTATTGATTTGTGGAGTTGAAGGCTCCCTACAGAGTAATAAATTGATAGTTTAAGATTAGACCCGTAGTAAATGAGAAAATATAGATTTCTTGTTATTGCCGTCATTTTCTGTATGATGCCGCTAATGGCATTTGCACAGGATTTGCTCGTCTACTATGTTGTGGGTAATGTGACTTATGCGCCCAACGGTTCAAATGTCCCGTTGACGATGAACACACGCATTGCTCCGTCGGTAGTCATCAATATACCTGCTGACTGTAGAGTGGAGTTGTTGGATGTGTCGAGCGGTAAGCGTTACATCCTTGTCGCTTCAGGTAAGGGCTCGGTAAGTTCCCTTTCGAAAAACACGTCGAACTCCATTACAGATGTCTCACAGCAATATATCCAGTATGTGTTGACACAGATGGGCAACCAAGAACTGACGGCTCTGAAGCAGCATAGCCAGGATTGTGAACAGGCTGCTGATTTGCTGAAGTCGATCGAGGAACGCGAGTCGGATGAGAGTTCGTTTGCTGATATCTTCAACGATTTCAGGAACGATATCCATAAAGAGTTTGAAGAGTTCCGTCGTAAGAACAACGAGGAATATGCAGAGTTTGTGCGTAAGATCTGGAAGCAGTTCAAATCTGCACCAGCACTTCCGAAGCCTAAGGACGACTTTATCAAACCTGTGGTTTATCAGGAACCCGAAGGACAACCTACAACCGATAAATGGAAGTTGCTCGAGAAGGTGGAGAACTTTGCAAAGAAAATTTTCAAGTTGAACAAGGACGACCAGGAAAAAATAAAAGGAAAGAACCGTCCGAAGCCTGCTACTCCTGCCAAAGCGAAGGAAGAAAGCAAACCTGCCATACAGCTTGGTGCGGACACCAAGAAAGACCTTGGGGATCAGCCTATTCAGGAAGTAGCGATACCAGAATCGCAAGAGAAGTTCGCCACGATGCCTTTCACATTCTTTGGCACACAGCTGTCTGTCCGTATCGACGAGAGTCGTCGCTTGTATCTCAGCAAGGTCACTCCTGATAATGTAGCAGACCTCATTCTCAAGCAGTTGTCAACCAAGTACTACGACAACACGATTGTCGATTGTCTGGCACTTCGCGACAAGTATCAGCTTTGCGACTGGGCTTATTTATTGATGCTCAGGGCATTGAGTGACACATTCTGCGGAAAGGACACCAAAGAATCTGCGCTACTTACCGGCTACATCTATTGTCAGTCGGGCTATAAGGTTCGATTTGGCACAGATACTAAGAAAGAGAACCTCTATCTGCTCGTAGGTAGTCGTCACTTCATCTACGGCAAGATGCCTTGGATTCTCGATGGAGATTATTATTATCCTGTTGACGATAAGACTCCTTCGCTGCTCTCCATTTGCGAAGCTGCCTATCCACAGGAGCAGAAACTCTCCCTCTTCATCCCTACAGCACCAAACTTCACAGAGGTGTGGGGCGAAGAACGTGAAATCGCTTCGAAACGTTATCCAGACGTGAAAGTGCGTGTGAAGACCAACCAGAACCTCCTGAAGTTCTACGACACTTATCCTTCATCACGTATAGGGGATGACTTCACCACCCGTTGGGTGATGTATGCCAACACTCCTTTACAGGAAGATATCAAGAATCAGATTTATCCTGATTTGAAGAAAGCGCTTGAAGGAAAGAGTGATGTAGAAAAGGTGGATCGTCTGCTCAACTTTGTACAGACAGGACTTGAATATGGATACGATGATGTGGTTTGGGGTGCCGATCGTGCCTTCTTTGCAGAAGAAACGCTCAACTATCCACTTTGTGACTGCGAGGACCGTTCCATCCTCTTTACACGCCTCGTTCGTGACTTGGTGGGACTGAAGTGTGCACTCATCTACTATCCTGGTCACTTGGCTTCAGCCGTCCACTTCAAAGATGATAAGGAAATAGGTGGAGTACGTTATATGCTTGACAACGAACCCTATGTGGTTTGCGATGCAACTTATATCGGTGCTTCAGTAGGCATGCAGATGCCTGATTGTAATGATGCTACTCTTATAGCGATAGAGTAATTCGATAACAATAAATACAGAGATAGTGAGAAATAATATATTGGTTATACTGCTTTTAGCAGTGATGACAGCGCAGGCGCAGACGAGTGCCGTGGGTGATGATGTGCGTACCATCAAGGCCGATGTAATGCCTACTCAGGCAAGAGTGGTTTTCAATCCTCAGCGTATCAAGACGCTGAGCAACTCTCCTGCAGCTGCCCAATTGGATGTATATGCAAATACTCCATTGAGTGATGAGGTCAAGTCGCAACTCTATCCTCAACTGCGTAAATATATCTTGAACTACGGTCAGCAGGCTGCTGTGAATGTGTTGCTCGATTGGGTACAGACCTCCTGTAAGTTTACCTCTCGAGCAAAGCGTCAGACTTCGACAGCGAAACGGATTGACCGTCCTTTCTTCCCCGAAGAGATGCTCTATTATCTCAATGGAGACTCTGAGGACTTCGCCATTCTGTTCTCCCGCATCGTTCGTGATTTGCTGAAACTTGATGTGGTTTTGGTCAATTATGCTACGAAGGTAGATGGTAAAGCATTCAACCACATGGCAACTGCCATCTTGTTTACTGATGATGTAGAGGGTGATGCAGTTACCGTAGGTGAGCAACGTTATGTGATAGCTGATCCGACCTATCTGGGAGCACCCGTAGGACGTACACATCCTCATTGTGATAACACTACGGCAAAAATCCTACAGTTGAAACGATGAAGAAAATTACATTCCTCCTCAGCCTACGACGGCACTTCAAAATCAAGCTCATCGGTGCAATCCTACTTAGTTTGGGTATCATCGCTGCCAGCTATTTTATTGGGAATAGCGACATCCCGATGCCTGATGAGATGAAGGTGCTGCGTACGTTCGACCGCTTTATGAAAATAAGTGGTCAGTATGAGGATAATGTACCTGATAGCATCCTGTTGGTTAATGTGTGCTATGATAAGCAGTTGGTCGATTATGCGGTACACGACATACCTGTTGGCCAGTTTGTCATTACTGACCGTGAGAAACTGCTGCAGTTCCTTACAGCTGCTTATAAGGCTGACAACTATCGCTACATCATGATGGATGTGTTCTTTGAGCACAATATTGAAAGTCCGCAAGACTCTGCGCTCTTTGCAACCATCCGTAAGATGAACCGTATCGTGATAGCCAACCACACTGATTCCTATCTGTCGGATTCGTTGCTGAAAAGCAAATCAGCTTATGCTGACTATACGGTCACCTGGAAAGTCACGAAGTTCTCCCACTTCCAATTTATGCGAGAAGGAGGTGAACCAACGATGCCACTTCGCATCTATGAAGACCTGACAGGCAAGACCATCAAGCAGTGGGGACCTTTCTATTTCTCGGATGGCAGACTCTGCAAGAATGCAATCACGCTCAATCTGCCTATCCGTGTAGCTGAGGACTACAGCCTCGAAACCCCCAATATATTGGAGAAGAGATATGAATTCCTTGGGGCAGACATTCTGGCTCATGACAGCATCTATCCTATCTCCATGCAGCTCGAGGATAAGATTGTTATCATCGGAGACTTCATGACCGATGTTCACGACACCTATCTCGGACCGCAACCTGGTTCGCTCATCTGCATCAATGCCTACAATGCATTACAGCAAGGCGACCATTACTTCAATTGGGGATGGGCTTTGGTGCAGTTCATCATTTACTTCATCATTTGCTATTTCCTCATGAGCCGCCTCACATTTGCCCGAATGCTACCGAATGTCTATCTCCGCATGCTGTTCTTCATCTTCAGTGTGCCTACCATTCTGCTCATCGTGGCACTCATAGCCTATGTGACCACAGGTTATGTGTACAACATGTACATACCAACCTTCCTCTATTGGCTCTATCAATTCATCAATAACCTCTATTTGAAATCAAAAAACAGAATAAAATGAGACTGTCATTAATTTTACTATTTTCAGTTTTCAATATCCTCATTCTTCGTGCTGACGATTATAAGGTGCTTTTTGTGAACAGCAACGATATTCTCATCGATGGTAAAAAAGCTCAGGTGGGCGCTACTTTCAACGACAAGTCTGTCATCACATGGGCAAAGAATCAGGATCGTCAGGCCATCAAGGCTGTAAACGTAAAGACCAATAAGATGTGTCTGTTTGTTTCGCAGGCGATGGAGAAAAACTCCCTCACCGCCTATGAGATATTAACTGCCAACAAACACCTCTCCACCCACGATGCCTATATGGAAGGCATGGATGTAAGTGTACCCGTCAAGTTGCGTAAACTGTTCGATGAGAACTATGAGCTGTTCGATACCCTCGTCATTGAAACCAATGTTGACCTACCACCATCATGCTCTCTGATAGCTTCCTACGATTATGACGGTACACGCGTGTCGAAGACCCTGAAGACAGAGAAGCGTCAGGTTGTTATCGATCGTCAGTTGTTCACTGTGGAAGGCAAGAAACTCACTCCTCGTGACGTGCTTCTTACGATTGACCTCTATAATAAAGAAAATGGAGCATACACTTTCATCAAAGGAGATGTGAAACTGATGGTCATTCCAGACAAGGCAGAAATCATCCCTGCTCAGTAAATTCACCACTTGATTCACTCAGCGAAGAGTCGAAGTTAAATAAAAGTTCAACTCGCAGTTAGTTCCTAGTTACCTCGCAGTTACCTCGCAGTTAAGTCCTAGTTAAGTCAAGTAGGATAAATGGTGTTTGTTGAGAGGGAAAGTAAAGGAATGTGTTCATGAAAAAGAAAAGGCGAATAGTAGTAAACGCTACGAACCTTGATGCCATCAAAGCGATGCACAAGGGTGGGCGAGAGGCGGAGCAGGAATTGCTTGGCCCAGGTTTCCATTCTTTCAACCGAGTGCATCCTTCCAAGAAAATCTATACAAGAAAAACGAAACATAAGCAGCAGTTCTGACTTTTTCTCCTTGATTATTTGGAACTACGAGATATTCTTTGTATATTTGCAATCGTTATTACTAAACTTATAAGATTATGGATACAGTATTATTGTTAGCAGGCTCGGTAATTGCTAAAGTATGTGCAAAAGGGGGGCATCACATGGGACACTTCTTTCATGGACATCATTTCCCTGCTTGGGGTATTACCTGGCATATTTGTCATACGATCATGTTTGTGGTGATTGCCCTTATCGTAGGTTTCCTGTTATGGAAATTCGGGCAGTTCCTTGCTCAAGAATGGAGAGCATATAGAGACCGTAGATGGAAACAGAAAGATGCTCTTCAACAATCGGAACAAAATAATACAGAAAACTAGACGAATATGACGATTACAGAACAAGATAAGCAGTATATGCGTGAGGCCATCCGATTGGCAAATGAGAGCGTAGAACGGGGTGGGGGACCCTTTGGGGCCATCATTGTGAAAGATGGTGAAGTGATTGCTGGTAGCAGCAATAGTGTGACGATCGATAACGACCCCACAGCACATGCTGAGGTGAATACCATCCGACAGGCATGCAGACGATTAGGCACCTTCGACCTCAGCGGAGCTACCATCTATACCTCATGCGAACCTTGTCCGATGTGTCTGGGTGCCATTTATTGGGCACGCATCAGTCGCATCTTCTACGGCAACAATCGTAAGGATGCACGCGATATAGACTTCGCAGACGATTTCATCTACGAGGAACTGGATCGTCCGCTCGACGAGCGTACAGTTCCAATCATTCCACTCCTGCGCGACGAAGCCCTCCTGACTTTCCGAATGTGGATGGCAAAAGAAGATAAAAAGGAGTATTAAATCCAAATCGGTTATTCGCTTGTGATGCGCAAACAAACTTAGGATCACTTGCAAAATCCTGTGCGTAGATTTGGAAAAAACATCGACTTTCCAAAGCTTGGAAAACATATATCACCATTGTTTTTATTAGACCCACCCCCTTGCCTTCAATGGTCTTTGCACCCCCTTCGGTTCCCCCGTTATCGGGGGACAGAAACCCTCTAGGGCGGGGAGTGAGGTGGGGTGTTTAAAACGAAATAGGGCTTCCGCCCTATCCTAAATTATTTCGCCCCGTTGGGGCTAAGAAATTTGTAAATAAATCAATTAAAATCAATCGTCAATGGTCAATGGTCATATCGTAAATAAATAGGTCCTATCCTAAATAATTTCGCCCCTTCAGGGCTGTCTAAAATCGTCAAATTATTCAATAGTAAATCAATAGTCAATTGTCTAATCGTAAATTACAATGGCTCGTTTCCTTGAAGTTCCACAAAAGTCTGAAAAGACTTATGCTCTTAACAGGGGTTATTGTTGTTTTTGTTTTATGACAAACATAGGAATATGCTGTGTATTTAGGATCACAGGAAAACCCCTATTTTATACGACACGAGGGAACGACACGTGCAGATACGAGGGAACGACACGTGCAGTCACGCGAGGGTGTAAACCAACCTACGGCTGAACTGTCTTTGAACACACTGAGAATGACTAGCTGAAAATCCTTGAAACAGATAATCCGCCACTTGACGACCCCTCACTTTTCGACTGATAGGGGCTTACTATTTGAAAAAAGAGTCTGAATCTCCCATAAACACTTATTTATTGCTCTTGCTACCCATTAATTCTAAAGAATTAGGGGCTAACAGAAGAATTTTGGTGCATTTTTTAAACTTTTTTAAGTAATTGTTTGTGTATTAAGAAAAAAAGTTGCAATTTTGCATCTATGAATCAAATGTGCTTTACAAGAAATCAATAAACTAAAAATATCAAATGAAGAAACTAATATTAACTCTACTATGGACTCTGTCCATTTTACTACCAACAAAGACGTTTGCTCAGAACCCTGAACCATACGCTGTATTGAGTGAAGGCAATACTGTGCTGACCTTCTATTATAATAATGATAAGGCCGCAAAGGGTGGTATGAGTGTGGGACCGTTTACTGGTAATTACGATCCGAACTCTGGTCAGTATGTAGATGATGATCGTGGTTGGTATGATGCTCGTGAATCTATCACAACTGTTGAGTTTGACGAATCATTTAAAGAATATACAGATTTGACAAGTACGGCATATTGGTTTAATCGTTGTCACAATTTGTCTTCAATTAAGAAAATTGAGAATCTGAATACTGGTAAGGTGGAAGACATGATGGCGATGTTCTATGAGTGTTCTTCTCTGACAGAACTCGATGTGACAGGTTTCGATACACAGAATGCCGTAAATTTGCAATACATGTTCTATGGCTGTGATGGTTTGACAAGTCTTGATGTCAGTGGCTTCAATACATCGAAAGCACAGATTTTTTTCCAGATGTTTGCACAATGCTCAGGCTTGACGAGTCTGGACGTGAGCAAATTCGATACAGAGAATGTATTTACGATGCGGTCTATGTTTAGTGGTTGCTCTAGCTTAACTGCTCTTGATGTGAGCCTCTTCAAAACAGGGAACGTGACAGATATGGGATTTATGTTCAATGGGTGCTCTAAATTGACAGCCCTTGATGTGAGCGGTTTCGATACAGGGAATGTGACCTCGATGGAGGCTATGTTTGCAAATTGTTCAGGATTGACAAGTCTCGATGTGACCAAATTCAAGACGGAAAACGTGACGGATATGGGCGATATGTTTAGAGGCTGTTCTAGTTTGACTTCATTAGAAGTTAGTGGTTTCAATACGTCTAACGTGACGAGTATGTATATGATGTTCCGCGATTGTTCTGGTTTGACGTCATTGGATGTCAGTGGTTTCAATACGTCTAACGTGACGGATATGGGCGAAATGTTTAGAGGTTGTTCTGGTTTGATGTCTCTTAATTTAGGCGGTTATAATATTGATAAAGTTACGTATTTGGACAGGATGTTCTTTGGCTGTTCAGGATTGACCTCTCTTGATTTGGGTAGTTTCAATACGTCTAACGTGACATCTCTGTGGAGCGTCTTCGAGGGTTGTTCTGGTTTGATATCTTTGGATTTAAGTAGTTTCAAAACGGATAATGTGACAAATATGTATAGTCTGTTCGAAGACTGTTCTAACTTACAAACAATAATCGTTGGTAGTGATTGGAATACGGAAAAGGTAACATCAAGTACTTATATGTTCAGGAACTGCGAAAAACTTGTCGGAGGAATGGGTACTGCTTACGATTCAAATCATACTGATGCAGCCTACGCTCACATAGATGGAGGCACCGCTAATCCTGGATATTTCACAGACAAGAATCCGAACTATGTTGATGGTCTGTATCTGACATATATTATCAATGGATTGGAATGGCATTATAAGATTGTCAGTGTAGCTGATCAAACGTGCGAGATTTGTCATCCGCTTGTTCCATTCTGGTCTGCTATTCCTAATACTACAGAAGGTGAAGTGGCTATCCCGTCAATCATCAATGGGTTCAAGGTCATTTCAATCGGTAACTATGCACTGTATCAGTGTGGCGGTTTGACTGGCTCACTTGTCATTCCTGAGGGTGTAGTCAGCATCGGCAGTCAAGCATTCTATGGTTGTACGGGTTATACAGGTGAACTTGTATTGCCTACAACGCTAAAGTCGCTTGGAAAAGAGGCTTTTGGTGGTTGTAGCAATTTGACTGGTGAACTCCATATCCCGAATGGAGTAGAGGAAATCGGAGAGGGAGCATTCTCGGGTTGTAGCAGTTTGACTGGGTCGCTTACCTTCCCAGAAAGTTTGAAGACTCTTGGTGCGTATGCCTTCAACTATTGTAGTGGTTTGACTGGTTCGTTAGTGATTCCAACTGTAGTTACAGAAATCGGTGCAGGAACATTCCAGAAGTGTAGCGGTTTAACAGGGACACTAACCATTCATGATGGAGTCACTAAGATTGGCGAACGTGCGTTTAACGAATGTGGATTCACAGGTGAACTAACTATTCCGAATTCTGTCACCGTTATTGATGGATTGGCTTTTGGTAACTGTAAAGGTTTTACTGGTCAATTGGTTCTCCCTGCAAATCTTACATATATTGGCAGCATTGTATTCCAAGGGTGTACAGGGTTCATAGGAGAACTTGTCATTCCTGAGAGTTTGACCTCGTTGAACGACTATGGATACGAATTTAATGGTTGTACAGGATTGACATCTGTTGTTCTTCATGCAGGTCTTCTCAGTGGTTCTGGTTCCTATTCATTCTCTGGTTGTACAGGATTACAGTCGGTAACGGCTAATATGGAAAATCCATTTGAAATATCGAGTTCCTTCTTCGACGCAAAGAATTACGAGGAAGCAATTCTTTATGTACCTGCAGGCAAGGTTGAGGTTTATCAGAATACTCCAAATTGGAGTTTGTTCCAACATATACAAGAGAAAGGTAATACAGGAGATCCCGAGCCATATGCTGTATTAGAGGGTTATGTTGCAAGCGGTCAGACATTGAAGTTCTATTATGATGATAAGAAAGCAGAGAGAGCAGGAATGGACATTGGGCCGTTTGCTAACTTTAGTGATCGCCCATGGAATGGAAACCAGCAGTCAATCATCGAAGTTGTCTTTGACGAATCATTTGCTAACTATACAGGTCTGACAAGCACTGCTCATTGGTTTGAGAACTTCACAAGTCTCAACTCCGTTCAGGGAATTGAAAATTTGAAGACGGCGAATGTGACGGATATGAGCTATATGTTCTATTTGTGTATGAATCTTGAACATCTGGCAGTTGATGGATTCAATACGTCAAACGTTACTGACATGCAGTATATGTTTGGTAGCTGCTCTAAGCTGAAAGATCTTGAGTTGCAGAGCTTCAATACGGAGAACGTTACAAATATGAAGGGTATGTTCACCAGCTGTGAACAATTGACGGGTCTTGACCTTAGTAGTTTCAACACAGCGAAAGTGACTGACATGACAGATATGTTCTATCAATGTGGTTCATTGACCACACTCCTTGTGCCGAACTTCAATACCGCACAGGTGACAGGTATGGGTAGCATGTTCTATGAATGTTCTGCTTTGACGACGTTGGATGTTACCTCGTTCAATACTGCAAAGGTGACGGACATGAGCAGTATGTTCAATCGTTGCTTGACTTTGACGACCCTCAATGTCAGCAGTTTCGACGTTGGGAACGTACTTGATTTTGGTGGCATGTTTGTGGGTTGTACAGGATTGACCGAGCTTGATTTGAGTAACTTTAAAACTCATAGTGCTACGAGAATGGTAAGCATGTTTGCAGGTTGTGAACAGCTTACCAAGATTTATGCAAGTGAAAACTGGGATAACTCTCATGTTACAAGTGGTGACGATATGTTCCTTGGTTGTTTTAGCTTGAAAGGTGGTCAAGGAACAGAATATGAACAAGGACGAACAGGAGTGACATTTGCCCGAATTGATGGAGGAACCGCTAATCCGGGATACTTCACAGATGCGAATGCACCAAGGCCATATATTGTTATGAGAAATGACATGGCGGAGTTGACATTCTATTATGATGAGGGTTTACATACCGATGGTATTGTTGCCAAATTTAATGGTCAGAATCTTCCTGATGAGATGTTCGACGCCCGCTCGAAGGTGTCGTCTGTTGTATTCGATCCTTCATTTGCTAACTATACGACTTTGACGAGCACAGCAAATTGGTTCCTCGAATGCAACTTGTTGCAGAGCATCACAGGATTTGAATATCTAAAGACCGATAATGTGACGGATATGACAGCGATGTTCGCTCTTTGTTCTTCACTGAAAGAACTTGATTTGAGTACGTTCAATACTGCAAAAGTGGTAAGTATGCATGGTATGTTTGCAAATTGCGAGGAGCTTACGACTATTTATGTAGGAAACGAATGGTCAACTGCAAGTATTGTCAACGGTAACGACATCTTCATCGGATGTACTCATCTGAAGGGTGGAATGGGTACAGAATATACTCAGGAGCGTACAGGTGTCGCCTTTGCCCATATCGACGGAGGAGAGAATAATCCAGGTCTGTTGACAGACAAGAATGCATTACCGCCAGTAGTACAACCTTACGGTGTATTGACCAACAACATGAGGAAGATGACGCTTTACTACGATGCAGACATTGCAACACACACGGAAGGAATGGCCTTGACGTGGGATCAGTTGAATACCGGATATGAGTATGGTCAAGCACATGAATCGCTTGAGCTTATCGACTTCGATCCTTCGTTTGCAAATCTCACTACGCTGGAGACGTTTGGATATATATTTGCGGGATGTATGCAACTGCAGGAAATCCACGGATTGCAGTATCTTGTGACAGACAACATGACTGATATGCAGGAAATGTTCGCCAGCTGTGAGAGCCTGACAGAACTCGACCTCAGTTCGTTCAATACTTCGCATGTGACAAGGATGTTTGCGATGTTCGAGGGATGTTCTCACTTGAAAACAATCTATGTAGGACCAGGATGGACGACTGCCGCATTGACTGACGATGGACACGAGATGTTCATAGGATGTACGAGTCTTGTAGGCGGAATGGGAACGACATATAGTGACGAACATTTCAATGCTGATTATGCCCATATTGATGGCGGAGCAAGCAATCCTGGTTACTTGACAGGCACAGGCGAACAAATCATCACAGAGTTTGAGGTGAACGGCATCGTTTACAGGGTACGTCACCAGCAGAGCGAACATCAGGTGATGGTTGCACATGTGATCCATGCAGAAGAAGAGTTGTATGTACCATCGGAGGTGCCATACGCAAACATCCATTGGCATGTTACTGCTTTGGCAGAGAAAGCATTTACCGACTTGCACGAAACGAAAGCGATAGATATACCAGAATCGATTGACAGCATATCAGTAGATCTGTTCAACCATTGTCCACATCTGGCTGCTATTACGTGGAGAACGAATGTGACACTCACCGCTGCTGCGATGGGCGAGTTCAACAACCCGAACTTGTTGCTCTTCTTGCCTGATGTCGCCAAAGCTCCAACCAATGTGACGAATGTTGTAGATTTAGAGACTCGTATCGCGGAGAAGATTGTGCTGACAGATGCAACGAATGGAGGAAACGACTTCTATTGTCCGGAACCTGTCAAAGCGACACAAATCAGCTATACTCACAGCTACAATCAGGCAACCAAGATCGGTACATGTCAGGGATGGGAGAGCATCGTGGTTCCGTTCGATGTAGAAACCTACACACACGAGACCAAGGGTGACATTTATCCAATCGCAAGCTTGCTCGACGAGCAGATAGAATATGACGGCGACAAGCCATTCTGGCTCTATGAGTTCACCCAAATGGATGAGTTTGTTGAGGCTGATCAGATAAGGGCAAACAGACCTTATATTATATCTATGCCTAACGACCCAGACTATTGGGACAGCTACATCCTGACAGGACGGATTACGTTCAGCGCAAAGAATGCGGAGATTTACCCAACTCACGAACCAATGGTTGTGGAAAGCAAGTCGCGTGTGTTTGTTCCGAACTATGCAAATGCAGATTACCAGAACCCAGATGTATTCCTACTGAATGTTGGCGATGCATACGACGGACATCTGCCAGGTAGCGTGTTCTCAAGCGAACGACCAAATCGCATAGCACGTCCGTTCGAGGCATACTTCGTTCCGACAGGAAATTACCCAGCAAAACGCTATATGGATATCTTCGACACAGAAGTGGATGCCATTCGTGAAATCCCGATGGCAGCCAAAGCAAAGGAGGGTATCTACGACCTGACAGGCCGCAAGGTTGAGGATGGTCAGCTAACGAAGGGAGTATATATTATTGACGGCAAGAAAGTAATGGTGAAATAAGAATAAAATAAATAAGATAGATTATGAAGAAAAAGAGTTTGTTACTCTGTGTGGCGCTTCTCATGACGATAGCCATGAAAGCCCAGCTGACAGTCGATAATTTCGAACAGCGTATCAATGACCAAAGTGGTATGGCTACGAATATCACTGTCAGGGACCCTAACGGAGACCGTTGTGCACTGATCAAGGTGTTTGCTCCGCAGGTTGACGGTTTCAGTTTCTATGGTGGTGTTACCAGTGGATTCTTGACTACCGAGACCCACGGAAACGAGATTTGGGTGTTCGCACCATCGTCTGCTCAGTCGATTACCATCAGTCACGCCCTCTTCGGACGTGTGGAGTATGAGTACCCTGTTGCTTTGGGTAAAGGTTCAACCTATGAAATGTTGCTCAATGTGGGTAGCGGACGTTTTGTAAATATCAATAGTACAGGAACCACAGAAGCAAGAGTTACCATCGACGGTAAGTATGTGGGTGTGACACCAATCTACAATCACTTCATGCCTTACGGAAAATATCAGGTTGTAGCAGAGAAGGACCGCTTCGAAGGTAAGACCCAGATAGAAGTGGAGGCCAAGAAGAAAGGGGACACGCATCAGCAATCGTTCAACATCCAGATGATTGACCAGACTCCACATTATGGGGATGTGACTGTCACAGTGAACGAAGACCCGAACGCAGAAATATTCTATCAAGGTGAACGTGTGGGAGCCGGTACATGGAAGGCAATGTTGAAGGAAGGAACCCATGAGGTGATTACTCGTAAGGCTGACTGCAATGATGCAGTAACCATCTTTACCGTAAAGCCTCAGGCACAGAACGACATCACAGCTGATGCACCAACACCTCATACGGGTAATATTCAAATCTATACTCGTCCTCGTAACGTGGTAGCCACGTATGATGGTGATAAGTCGATTGACCTGACTGATATCAACGTGTTGCCAGTAGGTACTCACCAATTCGAGATTGCTCGCAAGGGCTATGTGACATCTTATCCGAACATCCTCGTTCGTCATAACGAGACAACCGTGGATACCATCACTTTGGAGCCAATCAACTATATCAAGAGTAAATGGGCATTCTACTTCGGAGTAGGCTACACATTGAGTTCACTCTCAGGAATTTCAGCCTATGCAGGTGCTGTGTGGAACAATATCGATGCCCAGTTGTCGTACACCTTGGGTATGAGCAAATCCAAGAAGGCATATATGTACACGAATGTATTTGGTGAAGGTCATAACCTGAATAGCGTCAACGATTACAAAATCAACTCTTTCGCATTGCGTGTAGGCTACCAGATTCGTCTGGTTCCACGTTTGGGTATCACTCCACAAATTGGTGTGATGGCTCAGACACTCAAAAGCAATTTGATTGAAGGAACAACCAAGTATGCAGATGGAGCAAAGGCAACAAGCCTGACTTTGGGTGCCAAGATTCTGGGTGTACCTGCTCACAGAGTATATGTGTTCCTTGCTCCAGAGCTTGCAATACCAATCAGCAAGGATGATACTTTTGATAGAGCATCCAAAGCAGGCGATTTCAGCGCTGGAGGATTCTCTGTCAGTCTTGGTGTTCTCCTGAATTTCGGAAAGTAAAAACAGAGCTCCTCTGAACAGAATTTATGATAGATAGTTTATATATAAAAATAGTATATAAGATGATGAAGCATAAAAAATATAGCATAGTGATGATGCTGCCAATCATAGCAGCAGTCATGACCGCTTGTAGCGGAGACAATCTCGAGGCAGAGGTTGTCAGCGGTGACCGCTTGGCAGCAGGAACCGTTATCAACGTCAGCGGAGAGGCCTCTAAAGATCATGTTATTCCGGTTGAGGCGAATTGCGCATGGACGGTAACCTCAGATGTCAATTGGATTACCATCACTCAACCTTCAGCAGGTCGAGGTAGCGGTAGCCAAAGTATCTTGTTCGATGTAGCTGCCAGTACAGTTCCGACAACTCAGACGGGTACCATCACCATCAAGACAGGTGATGGGATTGAGCGTATCGTTACAGTCAATCAGCGTCCAGGTGCTATCGTTGTGGTTCCGTCTCCTGCATCGATGTTCTTCATTTATGAGGGCGGTAATCAAACCCTTGAGGTCGCAAGTAATTCTCAATGGACAGCTACCAGTTCAATCGAATGGTTGACCATCAATAACGGGCAGTCAGTGAATGGGGAAGGTAATCAGCAACTGACCATTCATGCGAATGAGAATCCAAATTCAGATGCGCTCATTGGTGCGATTACTTTGACGGATGCTGATCATAAAGCTGCTCCTGTTACTGTTTACGTACAAGTAGGTGGACGTACGCCTAAGTTGCAGCTAACTCCTGCGAATGAAGTCAGTGCTGCAGGTGGAACAGCTACCTTTGGTGTGATATCGAACTTCCGTTGGGACGCAACAGTGACAGGCCTTTCACCTGCAGGTGATTGGGATTGGGTGCGTTTTGTTTTCAATAATCAGAGGCAAATGATTGGAGATCCAAGTGGAATGCCTGTCGATGTTACGATGGAATTCGATCCGAACCCATCGCAGCAAGAACGTGTCGTCTATGTCGTTGTGGCGACTGCGTCACCTCTGGGAGGTAACGTCGAGAAATTAATCCAAATCACCCAGCGAGGTGCAACTATGCCAGTTGTTTATCTGCCACATACCACCAATATAAAGATGGATGAAGCAACACTGACCTTCAGCGCTACTTCAGAAGCCTTGCCAATCACAGCATGTGGAGTGCTGTATGCAGAAGATCCTCATATGGTTGACCAGGGTTCACGTGCAGTAGGTACTCTTAATGGAGAGGAAGCAACCGTAACGATACCTAACTTGCACTCAGGAACAACTTATTATGTGAAGGCATACGCTACGAGCGCAGCTGGAACAACCTATAGTGAAACGATGTCGTTCAAGACCCGCCTGACGCCGGGTCGTAATGATAATCCTAACCCCTAATTAGTTGATAGTAGTCAATTTAACGATTAATGTATAGAAGGTAACTATGATGAAGTATAATATGATTCGCATGTTTGGTACACTGCTTGTGTTGGCTATTCCATATGTTGTCTGCGCACAAAATTTGCGAGAGAATCAGCGAAAAGCGCAAGCTATTCAGAACGATAGTCAACGATACTTGTGGGGCTTTGGTGATGGAGCAAATGTGAATGAAGCTACCCAGAATGCAAAACAAGATTTGTTGACCTCCATCTCTGCAAAGGTGGTGAGTGACCAGACCTCTACGATGCGTAACATTCAGAACGGACAAGACGTTCAGACTGAGATGGAAGACGTGAATGTCATCAAGATTAAGGCTGCTGGTCAACTCAAAGGTACACATGTGCTGATTTTGGCAAATCCTCCTCAGTGTCGTGTGATGGCATATATCGCAAAGGAGCAACTTGATAGTACATATCAAGCACGACGTCAGCGAGTGGTACAGCATTGTATTGATGCGCAGAATGCAGAGAAACTGGGGCGAATCGATGATGCTCTTAGATTCTATTATTGGGGACTCTGTCTGCTGAAGAGTGTTGAGGATGCTGGCAATGTGAAGTATAACGATCATATGTTGATTACATGGATTCCTCAGCAGATGAGGGATATCTTCCGTAACCTTAAGACAGAAGTGGCTGAAATTGACGGACAGAACATCAAACTGTTTACGACTTATAATGATAAGCCTGTAGCAAGTTTGGATTTCCGTTATCATGATGGTTTGCGTATGAGCGACTTGAGCCACGCAGCCAAAGATGGAATGTCGTATGTCACTACTATCAAGTCGTATGACGAAAACAAACTTCATCTCCGTTATGAGTATGAGTATCGCAACGAGATGCGAAACGATCCTGAGTTGGAGTATCTGATGAATATGTATGGCGATAGTAATTTCCGTGAAGCAAATGCAACTGTGGATTTCGGTGACAAGAAGAAGATGAAGGAAGTGAAGGCTCAGTTTGAGGAAGTTGCTCAGGAACAGGCAACACCTACGAATGCCTTTATGAAACGTACGCAGGCTAAGGATTTCACCAAGACAGTGATGAGTATCGCTGATGCTATCAAGGCAAAGAAATACGATTCTGTTAAGAGTAGTTTCACACCTGAAGGCTATGAGATGTTCGACCAGTTGATTCATTATGGTAACGCTGAGATTTTGACGATTCCTGAGTTACACTGTTTCCCTTATCGTGATAAGATTATCTGTCGTAGTATTCCGATGCGGTTCACGTATAAGAATAATAAACGTGTGTTTATCGAGGATGTTACCTTTACATTCAATGCAGATGATTTGATCGAGTGTGTTGCTTTCGGACTTGATAAACCTACCCGTGAGCATATTTACACCGAACAGCATTTGGAATATTGGGGAGACAGCACTTGTACGTTATTGGCTACTTTCCTAGAGAACTATCAGACGGCTTTTGCACTGCATAGACTTGACTACATCAAGAGCATCTTTGATGATGAGGCTGTCATCATTACAGGCCACCTGCTGAAGAAAGCATCGGGAACAAAGGCTGCAAGCGAAGGTAAGAATATTACTATCAAAACAACTAATAACCAAAAGGCATCCTATACCAAGATGGATAAGGAGCAGTATATGGAACGTCTTGAGGCTTGTTTTAAACGCAATGAGTTCATCAATATCCATTTCAGCGATTGTATATTGGACAAGATGTATGATGCACGATTTGGCATCAACCTCCGTCAGGATTACTTCTCAAGCACTTATAGTGACACAGGGTTCTTGTTCTTACTCGTGAATGTTTCCGACCCAGAAATGCCTTTGATTCAATATCGAACATGGCAACCTGATCGTGATCCAGGAGTCTTTAACACAAAAGCAGCTGCAGATGATCCTCGACGAGGATTGGTGACTGCAGGATTGATACAATAACAAAAAAATGAACAAATCATATCTGTCAGTTAGTGCAGTTGTTCTCGGATTATTGATGATGTGGATGGGGTGTGCTACGAAGAAGATGCCCGAAGCGGAACTTATTGGTATCCGCTATACGAATACGGGTACGATGGCTGGATATATCTTTGAAGGTGAGATGATGAAGGATGTGAACGGAGAGATAGTGTTGCGAGCGATGAAAGAGTCGTACGGACCACTTTTCGAAAAACATCTAACAGCAGATGAAGTATTGCATTTCCGCCAGATTATGGAGGAAGAGAAAATGTATGAGTATAAGGAGCGTTATTTGCCAAAGTGGGAAGTGCTCGATGGTGAATCCTGGATGTTTACCGCCAAGTTCGCTGATGGCAGTAGTATCGATACTCATGGCTCGAATGCTTGGCCTCAAGGAAATGGGTTGGAGCGCATCCGTTCGTACATGGAGCAGTTGGTTCAAGATGGAGTACAAATAGAAGAAATTGACGAGTAGTTGCTCGTCAATTTTTTTCACCTTTTCTCTTGTCCCACCATACAAATAATCCTGCAAGGATGGTGCCACTAATACTATGCCAAGCACAACTGATTGCGCAAGGAAGTACTGCAAGAGGTTGAGCAGCGAAGAATGTACCAGCCAAAACGGTGGCAAGACCCGCATTCTGCATACCTACCTCGATACTGATGGTGCGTTTTTTAGCTTTGTTGAATTTAGAGACAACACCAGCTAAATAGCCCAGCAAGTATCCTAAGGTATTATGGCAAAGAACAACGGCGAAGGTCCAAATGAAGAGCACGAAGCCTCTAGAAATCAGTTCGTCGTGAACTGTTGAAATCACACCACCTACGATACATGCCAGACAGATGACACTGATTCCTGGCATCATAGATTGGATTGTTGGGAAATAAGACCGTTTGGAGAAGGTGTAGTTGAGGAAGCAACCGATACCAACCGGAATAATCGTTACAATCAGGATGTTTAGGAACATACCGATAGCATCTATCTCGATAATTTCTCCTGCAGTCAGTTTCATGAGTAATGGGGTCATCAAAGGTGCGAGGAGGGTAGATGCACAAGTCATTCCTACAGAGAATGCTACATCTCCATGACAGAGGTATGACATGATGTTACTTGAAACACCTCCAGGACAACATCCAACAAGAAGTATTCCCAAGGCAAGTGCTGGTTCAAGGTGGAATACCTTTACCAACAGATAAGCCACACAAGGCATAATGAAAAATTGGGCTGCAGCACCAATTAAAATGTCTAATGGGCGTTTGGCGAGAATGCGAAAGTCATCTGTGGTGAGGGTCAGTCCCATTGTCAACATGATAATGCCAAGAATCACAGTTTGGGTTGTTCCACGTACCCATACAAATAAATCTGGAAGAAAAAAGGTGAGGATTGCGATTGCCGTCACAAATAATGAGGCATTAGCCGCCAATAACCGACTAGTATTCTTTAATAACCGAATCATATCGTTTCATTTAGATACAAAAACCGTTTGATACTTTTCTTTGGTGTTTTCTCAAATTCATGCTCCATCAGTTTGATGCCAGCCAAGTGTTCGTATGCTGGCAATTCCTGATTTACTTCCTTTCGAATACTTTCCATAGCTTCTTTCAAGTTGGTCACATGCATTTTTTCTGCTTCGTCAGCATCGGGGAATATTAGTGCGTAGAGACGATCGTTATTTTGAATTACAACACTCTCAGCAACGAGTAACTGAGCATTGAGTTTGTCTTCAATCTCTTCTGGATAGATGTTTTGTCCATTAGGACCTAAAAGCATGTTTTTTGATCGACCTCGGATGTATAGGCTACCATCTGGGCTGATGACACCCAAATCTCCTGTGTGATACCAGCCGTCTGCATCAAGTGCTTCGCGAGTGGCCTCTTCATTCTTGAAATAGCCCAACATCACACCGTCACCTTTCACCAGTATTTCTCCGACTTCATTAGCAGGATCATTGCTATTGATGCGTAATTGCATGCGGTGGATGGCACGTCCACAACTGCCTTGAGGAAAATCATACCAGTGGGCATAGGTTATAAGTGGAGCACATTCAGTTGTGCCATATCCGACTGTATATCTGAATCCTATGTCTTTCAAGATTTTCTCAACATCTTCAGAAAAAGCTGCGCCACCTATAATCACTTCGTAGAACCTGTTGCCAAATGCTTTTGTCAGTTTGCGGCAGATACTCCGTTTGATCTGCGTGCCTACAATTGGCAAATGAAGCAATGTGCGGATTCTGACATCCTGAAGCTTTGGAACTACTGCTCTGCGGATGATTTTTTCGATAATAAGTGGTACGGATATGACGAGGGTAGGGCGAATCTCCGAGAATGCCTTGAAGATTAAAGTCGGGGATAGCTTGGTAAGGAAATAAATGTGCATACCCATGCAAATCTCGCTCAGTATCTCGAAGGCTAGTCCATACATATGTGCCATTGGTAGAATACTGACGACAGTACCATCATGGGCAATGTGATCTTCCAACTCATCTATACCAAATCGGATATTGTTCCAAAGGTTTTTCTGCGATAGCATCACACCTTTTGATTTTCCTGTAGAACCAGATGTGTAGTTGATAATGGCCAAATCGTCACCATAGCTATTCCGATAGTGAATATCTTCAGGTTTGAGCCCGTTTGGGTATTCCTTGTTTAGCATCTGTGGAAGTTGTGACATCAAGTTGCTGAGCGAAGTTTGTGGTAGGTTCTTTTCATCCAATACAGAAAAGTCATGTACGTTGATGACACCGATAAAATCCTTCGTGTCAATTCGTAGCCCTTCTGCGACGACTTCTTTCCAGATGTTGTCGCTTGCGAACAACAATTTGGAGTCAGAATGATTGATGATATTCTGTATCTGCTCAGGTTTGAATTCATGAAGTATTGGTACGGCAATAGCACCATAGGTTACTGTAGCAAAGAACGCAACAGCCCAGTTTGAGCAATTCTTTCCGCACAATGCAATCTTCTCTCCTGGTTTAATGCCAACCTTTTGAAATAAAATATGGAATTGTTCCACTTGCAGAGCCACATCAGCATAGCTGAGCGTCTGTCCTTGATAGTCTGTCAGAGCAGGACGATTCCAGTGGCTCTTGATGGTTGACTCGAATAGAAGATTAAAACTTTTTTCTTGTTCGCTATATTCCTTCATGATGCCCACAAGTTTAATTCTTTGGGCAAAGATAAGAAATATTTACTATTTAGCCGTTACAATTTACAATTTTCTTCATTTTTTTAATCTTTCATTCTTTATTTCTCAACTTTTTACTATCTTTGCAACATATTTTCAACCAAATTAATAACTAATAAACAACAAACAATGAAAAAACTATTAACAGCAATTATGCTTCTTGCTCTCGTTTCAACAGCGAAAGCTCAGTTCGGTTTCGGTGCTCCTCAACAGCAGAATGGTGAACCTAAGGCTCCGGAACTAGAGTACGTAGTACGTCTAAATGTAACCCTTGGTCAGGCATATTCGTCAGGCAATAATGGAAAGGGTACGCGTACCATCATACCTATCACGGGTGGTACATTTGAGGGGCCAAACATTAAAGGTGAGGTTTTGCCGGGAGGTGCGGACTATCAGTTGGCTGTTGATGGCCGCAACGAAGTAGAGGCAATCTACTGCATTCGTACCGATGATGGCGTGACTATCCATGTTCGCAACAATGGTATCATTAAGATGGGTGGCCAGGGTGGCATGTATTTTCGTTGCGCTCCAAAGTTTGAAGCTCCGAAAGATAGCAAGTACGCTTGGTTGAATGAGTGCCTGTTCCTTTGTCAGCCAGGTTTTGGTGGTGCAGGTGGTGGAATCACTCTTGATGTATGGAAAGTGAAATAGCACGATAATAATATATTGAACTAGTTGATTCTTGAACTATTAGATATTCTAAAATTATGAAACGACTTTTTATCACATTCGTATTTGCAACAATTGCAATCGCTGGCTTTGCGCAAAAGTCACGTATCGTAGAAGACGGAGGAACAGGACCTTATAAGGCAATAATGAAAGAAGATATTTCACTTGCTGAACACACGATCTTTGTTCCCCAGAATTTGTCGTCCTTTGGCAAGAGTCAGAAACTTCCCGTGTTGGTGTGGGGTAATGGAGCTTGCAACAACTCTCCGTTTGAGCACTATAAGTTTTTGAACGAAATAGCTTCTTACGGCTTTATCGTCGTAGCTACTGGTTTCATTCCGATGGACGATCAACCTTATCGTGGTGCTATGTCTACTACCGAACAGCAACTTCAAGCGTTAGATTGGGTGTTCTCTGTCAATTCTGATCCTAATTCTCCTTATTTTGGAAAGATTGACTTGAAGAACATTTGTGTTTCAGGTATGTCATGTGGTGGCCTTCAGACCCTTTACAACTGTGCTGACAAACGTATTACCTGTTTGATGATTTGTAATAGTGGATTGTTTAATCAGCAGAATGCTAGTCAGGCCGTTGGTGGTATGCCAATGCCTCCAAAAGAAAAACTGAAGGAGATTCATTCTCCTATTATGTATCTTCTTGGTGGTGAGTCAGATATCGCATACGGTAATGGAATGGATGACTTCCATCGTATCAATCACGTTCCTTCATGTGCAGTCAATTATCCAGTCGGACACGGAGGTACCTACGGACAACCACATGGAGGAGAGTTTGCTGTTGTAGCACTCGCATGGCTGCAATGGCAGCTGAAAGGTGACAAGGAAGCTGCTAAGATGTTCAAAGGTTCTGATTGTGGTATTGCTAAGCGTGATAAGTGGACCATAGAAAAGAATGCGAAGTTCAACACACTGAAGTAAAGATTTAATCCTTGAAGCATATCATCTTTATCTCCGTCCTTATCGTTTTACTCTTTGTGTCAAATCTGTTTTTGGGCTCAGTCAGCATACCTGCAGAAGCCGTTTTGCAGATTTTGATGGGGGGTGATGTTGACAAGGAAAGTTGGTCATATATAGTCATTCAGTCACGTCTTCCTCAGGCATTGACCGCACTTTTCTGTGGCAGTTCATTAGCTGTTTCTGGTTTGATGCTTCAGACGGCCTTCAGCAACCCATTGGCTGGTCCATCCATTCTTGGCATCAGCAGTGGTGCAAATTTAGGAGTGGCCATTGTGATGTTAGCTACAGGTGGAGCCATTGTAGCGGGAGGGGTTACCTTCTCTGGCTTTATGTCCGTTTTGGTTGGCGCTTTTATTGGGTCTATGCTCATCATGGCGCTCATCCTATTCCTTTCAACTTTCATCCGTAGCAATCTTATGCTGCTCATTACGGGTATCATGATAGGTTATATTACCTCCTCTGCCATCTCGTTGCTTAACTTTTTTGCGACAGAAGAAGGTGTTCATAGTTATGTCATCTGGGGAATGGGTAATTTCGGAGGTGTTTCGATGAAGCAGATGCCAATGTTCGCAAGTTGTTGTATAGTCGGTCTTTTCATGTCCGTCATGCTCATCAAGCCTCTCAACGCTCTACTCATGGGTAATCAATATGCAGAGAATCTTGGTATCAACATTCGTCGTACTCGCAACTTACTGCTGTTGGCGACAGGTCTGCTTACTGCTGTCACCACCGCATTCTGCGGACCGATTGCTTTCTTTGGATTGGCAGTACCACATGTAGCACGTATGATATTGCGTACAGAGAACCACAACACGCTGTTGCCTGTAACGATCCTCTGTGGAGCAGCAGCTGCTCTTATCTGTAACCTTATCTGTGTGTTGCCTGGAGAGAAGGGCATTATTCCTCTCAATGCAGTAACACCTATGTTAGGTGCTCCTGTTATTATCTATGTTATTATGAAACAACGTGCAACACATTAATTATATATAAATGAAAGCACAATGAAAAAAAATACAATTCTTCTTAGCTGTAGTTTAGCACTTTGGCTCTTTTTTCAGCCCACTATTGCTCAACTGAAGCCCTCGTCAAATTATCCTGCCTATACAATGGATGGCTATAATGACGTCGATATGGTTAAGGTTGGTAAAGGATGGGGAAAACGAACGATACAGGTACCAAACGGAGGCAATACTCCTGATATAGTAACACTTGTGAAGGCCTTCCATAATGCTTGGCCTACAGATATAGTAGAAGCTGTGCTCAATTGTGCAAAAGACCCGAAGTTTACTCGTGAAGTTGACGAGGAATACGATACCGAAATAATTGTTGATCGCAAGAATGGCTACGTTTGCTGGGATTCGGGTGGTACAGATGGTGATTCCATGGAGGCATGTGTGTGGCGTCGTGATAATGGCCATCGTCTCTTCGCCATTCAGGTGAGTTCGCCCGTAGACCCCGTCATCAGTGTCATCTGCTTCTACGACTACGACCCTAAGACCGCCACGCTCAAACCCGAGGCCAGTCCAGTGGACAACTTCAAAGGCACCGGTGCTGAATATGTTGACTACATTCTGCCACGCAAAGGCAAGGACTTCATCATCACCGAGTATACCTTCGATACCTACATCAAGTACATCTACACGTGGAACGGCAACAACCCCGTATATAGTCGCACAGTCAAAGGAATCCATCGATGACTGATGAAATAAAGAGCGGTGCACACAAGCATCGCTCTTTTATTTGTAACACCCTTCCCTGGAGGAAGGGTAGGGAGAGGTTATATTATAATGGAACATTTACAAATAATAATCCACCCTTATTACCCAATAAGGCAGGGTTATCCGACGATAAGGCAGGGTTATCCGACGATAAGGCAGGGTTATCCGACGATAAGGCAGGGTTATTTCTCTACAACCACTGAAGGATGTCAGAGAATTGTTGAGCTTTGAGTACATGAGGGTGTTCATATTCTTCGATATGCTCATACTGCCACATACGTTTATAGGGAATGTGGATTCCAAAGCCGCCTAATTTGACGATAGGATGGATGTCTGATTTGAAAGAGTTACCTACCATGAGGAATTCAGTAGGATTGACATTGAGTTTATTACAAAGGTTGAGGTAGTCTTGCTCAGATTTGTCAGAAGTGATCTCGAGGTGATGAAAGAACGGACGAAGCCCCGAACGCATACACTTGTTCTCTTGATCAAGTAGTTCTCCCTTTGTGAAGCACACGAGTTGATAACGTTCAGATTTCCTGAGTTTAGAGAGTGTTTCACGGACACCAGGAAAGGGTGTTGCCGGATTATGAAGGAGTTTTGTCCCGAGAGCGTGGATTTCATGGAGAACAGCTGCAGGTATTGTGTCGTTACTCATTTCTAGTGCATTCTGTAGGAGCGACAGTATGAAAGCTTTGGTGCCGTACCCCATCGTTGGCATGTTGGCACTCTCTACTTCGAATAGTTGATGGCGAATCTCATCTTCTGTTCCATATGGGACCATAAGACGGCAATAGTTGCGCTCTACTTCGTCATAAAGAGCTTGATTGTCCCAAAGAGTGTCGTCAGCATCGAATGCTATAACACGGATGAGTTTTGGTAGCGATTGGTTCATGCAGTTATGGAGTTACGGAAATCGATAAGTGTCTTAATGATTTCTTCGTTGCTATCAGTCAAGCTAAGCAACAGATTTTTGTATTTCCCTTTTTTTACCAAATGTTTGAGGAGTGGATAGATAGGCATGTCATAAGACCAGAATTGAGTGCCGAGGAAAATCATCGGACTGGCAATTCCGTATGACAAATAATGGTTTTGTACTGCGTCTTGGAATATTTCTTGCATGGTACCAGCACTACCTGGCGAATAGATGATGCCACCAAAGGCAATAGTGAGGATATTGTTCTCACGGATGGCATTCTCGAAATATTTTGCAATATGGGTTGCGAATGGAGTGGATGGCTCATGTCCGTAGAGCCACGTGGGTAATCCCAGACTGCAATAACGAGTCTGAGGGTAATCACGTATAATGGAGAATGCGCTTGGAAGCCATCCTTCGTCTTGGAATGTTGACGCTACGCTGAGTCGGTGAAGGACTGTTGTGACATCAGCAATGCTATAGCCGGCCATCCAAGCTCCAAGGTGGGTTGCCTCCATTGCTCCGGGACCTCCACCACTAATCATGAGGAATCCTTCCTCGGTGAGTCTTTTGCTTACTAACACAATTTCTCGGTACATGGGGTCAGTACGTAGAAGTCCATGTCCTCCCATGATGCCCACAATGCGTCTTAGGTCATAACCTTCGAGGAAAGAACTTAAACAGGAGTTGATGCCGTGATCGTGTAGGTTGCGAGCCAGAGATTCCTTGGCACTAAAGGCATGTTTGCCCGTTTTTATGTAGTATTCGTACACACGAGAATCGTAGCAGTCAGCTATAGTCTCAGGATGTTTGGGGTCATATCCTGCGTAGAGAGTTTCCGCAGTGTACAGGTCTTTTTTTGTTACATCGTATGGCACATATTCAAAATAATCTGCTAATGCGATGAATTGTTCACGAGTAATGTCTTTTGTAATCATCTGACTTCTATTTGTTTAAGTATTGATGCACCTGTTCCTACAGTACCTGTGTGTTGAAGCATAAAGCCTGTCCCAAGTTTATTTGAAGCAATCCTACAACTGAGGGTTTGCTTCTTTGAGCCGTGCTGTATGACTGCAGTCAACACGCCAGAACTGATTGTAACTCTAATTTTACACTCTGTGAGGTAGAGTCCGCATTTTTCTCCTTTCGTTAATGCTTTCGTCTCACCGTTTTGGTATTCTATGATGGAGACAACAACTGCGTGGTCGTAATCGGGAGTTCGTTCTAAACGAAGACCATATCCTGAGAGAGTTTGATTGTCCATTGCAACGCAGATATCCATATATTGCCCCGTAGCACTTCCGAAACCTTGTCCTGCTGACTTACATGGGGCAATAGTAAGTCTGGCGCTTGTGATATTATTGATTTTCGGGTTTTCGGGAGTAATACGAATGCGTGCTCCACGTTGTGCTTGTACCAAGCCTTGATGTCCTTCTGCTCCATCAGGGGCTGTTCCCCAATACCATGCTTCGCGAGAGGGGTCGGGCTGCCATGAATACTTGTTTGTGTCAAATGGTTTATAGGCATCAAATTCATACACGTAACCATCTTCGACCTTTTTGCTACCAACGATCTCATGGATTTGAGGAATCGGAGTATATGGAGTACTGTCAATCTGAACAGATTTGCCGTTGAGTGTAATGTTTTCTGCTGAGCATAGTTCTGGATGATTCTCCTTACACCATGCTAACTGAATCTTGTGGTTGCAATGGAAGCGTACGTTCTTTAAGTGAATTGGACCAGGGACTTTGGTGAAATACTGTGTGCCTTGTGTCATGATTTCGATATCACAATCATCGAAGGTGGCCCCACGTGAAGTGGAGTAGAATGGTTTGCTGCTGTAGAATGTGAGGTGACACTGATGATATAGTCCCTCGGAGAGAGCATCATCTGTACACTCGAGATGACAATTTTCGAACACTGCATTGCGTGCTCCTGAGAAATTACAAAGATTCAAACGACTGATAAAACGGCAGTTCTTTGCCACCACGCTGTCTGTTCCTGCACAGACGGCAAGTTGGGCTTGCACGATGGCTTCAGCTCGCTTCTTTCTTGATAGGGATGGATTGCGTTTGTAGTCAAGATCTACGTTACAATAATTACCATATGTAATGTTCTCCGTATAGATGCTTTTGCATCTGAACAAGAACATGGTGAAATTGCCAATGGCACCATGTGTCTGTCCCCGATTAACAGCAAGAACGGTATTTTCTGCATTTGGGTCGGTTCCTGTAATGCGGATATTTCTGCAATGAATTGTTTGGGCAAAGGGAGTTCCTCCGTTTGATGTCCGTTCTGTCGGGTCATCAGGATCGTCCAACCAATATACACCAGGTTGAATGATTAGTGCATAGTCATCATCGGGGCTTGCATTCATCATCTTGATGGCTGCAAGTAGTTCCTCTTGTGTGCTGATCTGAATGTTTTTTTGAGCATACGTCAGCATGGTCAAGAGCAGAACGCTAAAGGTTAAGATGATTTGCTTCATAAATGATGGAGGTTATATTTTCACTAAGATCAGTCATGGAGTGGAAAAGGAGGTTGGCTCCTTGGTCAAGAAGAACGGAGTCGGGTAGGGGACCAGTATTGACTGCGATGACAAAACATCCGGCAGCTACACCTGCCTCGACTCCCAAGGGTGCATTTTCTACCACCATTGTCTGGCGGGGTGTTAATCCTCCAGCTTTCTGCATTCCCATGAGGTATGGCTCAGGATTGGGTTTCCCATATTTCACATCACGTGCAGCTACCATCCATTCATGATGGAAGAGTGAAGGAAAATTCTGTTCGATGCGTCCTAGGAGACTGGCTGTACCCGAGCCTGTCACGATTGTGGGAATGACACCAGCTTCTTTCACTGCTTTCACTGTCTCTAAGGCATCTGTCATGCGTTCTGCTGTAGGATATTCGTTGAAGTACTCGCTCTTCTTTTTGTATATCTTGTCACATTCAGCCTCATCTGCACTTCGTCCAAATTGTCTCTGTGTGACGATGTTGATGGTGCCAAAACCTGTTCGCCCTTCATGCAAATATGCCTCATCCTCAGGAAGGTCAAGCCCGAAATACTCCATTGCCCGATGCCATGCGCGTGCATGATTGGGCATAGAATTGAAGAGTACACCATCCATGTCGAACATGATAGTCTTCAACTCAAAGTGTTGGTAGCCGTGCGTTCGACAAAAGTCGGCTATCTGTGGATATTGTGGTTTTTGACTCATAGGGCATATCTGGCTTATGGGACCTTAAAGTGTGACGCCTGTTTTGAAGATTGCGATTTCCTGATAGTCTTTCTTTTCATTCCAAGTTGGTTCTCCCGATGCTATCGAGATAACTTTTTTCTTGAATTCGCCAAAGACTAAATCCATCGGTATGTTCTCGACCAACGTTCCTGCATTGAAATCAATCCATGTTGGCTTATTATGTGCTAACTGAGAGTTTGTGCTGATTTTCATGGTTGGCACAAATGTACCAAAAGGGGTACCTCGTCCTGTTGTGAAGAGGACAATATGGCATCCCGCAGCAGCAAGGGCTGTGCTGGCTACAAGGTCGTTTCCTGGTGCGCTGAGGAGATTGAGACCTCGTGTCGTCAGTCGTTCGCCATAATCTATCACGCCGCAGACGGCACTTTTTCCACATTTCTGTGTACATCCCAAAGCTTTCTCTTCGAGGGTGCTGATACCTCCAGCTTTGTTACCTGGACTTGGGTTTTCGCCTACAGGTTCACCATGACTGAGGAAGTAGGCTTTGAAGTCGTTGATGAGTTTGACGGTCTGCTCAAAGAGATCACGATTCTTGCAACGGTTCATCAAGATTGTCTCTGCACCAAACATCTCGGGTACTTCGGTCAGCACGGTTGTACCTCCCTGACGTACGATGTAGTCGCTGAACACACCCAGCAAAGGATTGGCAGTAATGCCAGAGAATCCGTCGCTTCCACCGCATTTTAGTCCTACTCTCAGTTCGCTCAAAGGAATCGCTGTGCGTGTATCGTGGCGCATCAGTTCGTGAAGTTCGCGTAGTATGCGCATACCTTCTTCTATCTCATCGCCAGCTATTCGCTGTGTTACCATCAAACGAATTCGCTCATGGTCGTAATTACCTAATAGTTCCTCAAATTTGTCGGGCTGATTGTTCTCGCATCCCAATCCTACTATCAGTACTGCTCCTGCATTTGGATGTAACACTAAGTCGCGCAACACTTTACGAGTGTTCTCATGATCCTCGCTCAACTGACTGCAACCATAGTTGTGAGGGAAGGCAACGATACGGATATCTGTCACCTCGTTGCGCATGCGCTCCTTGAGTTGTTGACAAACTCCGTTTACACATCCAACGGTTGGTACTATCCAAAGTTCGTTGCGTACACCTACCTCTCCATTCTTCCTGCGATACCCCATGAAGGTATCCTGTGATGGCTCTTTGATGTCCTTCTCGTTGATAGTGATGGGGTTATAGGTGTAGGCAAGTAATCCGGACAGATTCGTCGATATATGTTGGTCACACACAAAATCACCTGCTTGGTGGTCTTCGTTCAAGTGTCCGATAGGGTAGCCGTATTTCACTACATCTTCGTTCTTTTTGAGATTCTTAAGCAGGAATTTATGTCCAGCAGGCACATCATTATTTAGGGTAATGAGTTGCCCGTCAATATTTACTTGTTCGCCTTTACTCAGCGGTTCAATAGCTACAGCTACGTTATCTGCTGGATTTATCTTGATGGTCTTCATAATGTGGTTCTTCCTTTTTAATATAATACTTCATCAACAGGAATGTCGTGCGGTTCGTGGGGCACTTCGTCGATGTATTGATGTGGATAACAAAGTCCGATAGTGTGACAAGTCAGCAGGGGCAATAAGCGGTCGTAATATCCTTTTCCTCGTCCCAGACGATTACCTGCTTGGTCGAATGCCACTCCTGGTATGATTGCCAAATCGATACTGGAATACTCATCTGGAGTCAGTCGCCTGCCGCATGATTCCACGATGTTGAATGCTCCATGTTTCGTTGAAGAAGCCGCATCGTAGATGTGTAATTCAAGCATGTCACCTACAACTGATGGTAGTATAATGGTCTTTTGGTCTTTATAGCGTTCAATCAACCCATGGGTGTCAACCTCGTCGTTCAGTGAATGAAACAATAACACCCGCTGTGCTTGCAGAAACAACGGATGTCGCTCCAACTTTCCGATGACTTCCTGTCCTTGTTTAAGCAGAGAGCCACACTCTGAGAGCTGGATGCGGAGCTGCGTAAGCTGTCTTCTTATCTGTTGTTTTGTCATCTGTCGGTAAGGTTGGAGTGGTGAGGTTGTCATTGAAAAGTTGTATGGCTTTCTTAATGGTTACATCTTCTTTGTTGATGAACTTTATGTACTCTGTGATGTCAAGTAAATTATACAGAATGAGACCGTGCACAACGTTTTCAATCAGTTGCTGTGAGTGCAGAATCATGTTGTTGCGACGTTTTACGCCTTTCGAGTCGCAATAGTTGATGAACTGCTGTATCACATGTTCACGCTTTAGTTGCTTGAGCACCTCATCAGCATTTTTGATGTTGGCATACTTTGCACGATTGTTGTCGGTGTATTCGAAGCAGAACTGTGAAACAAGACCCTTCTGAACCACTTCCTGATAGTATGTCGTAAAGAGGGTAGTGTCTTCTGCTACGAAATAGTCGGGCATGATACCGCCTCCTCCATATACTTTGCGTCCGATGCTGGTGGTGTAGACATCGCCTGTCTGACGGATGCTGTCTTCGTTGAAGAACTCACCATGCAGATAGCGGTTCGCAATGTCATATTCGTATTCTTTGTCTTCACCGTTCACATATGGTTTCTGTATGCAACGTCCTGATGGTGTGTAGTAGCGAGATACCGTCAAGTGGATGAGGCTTCCGTCAGCAAACATCATGGGCTTCTGAACCAAACCTTTTCCGAACGAGCGGCGACCCACGATAATGCCACGATCGTTATCTTGTATAGCTCCGGAGAATATTTCTGCAGCACTTGCTGTTCCTTCGTCTGTGAGTACGATGAGTGGAAGTTTCTGATACGATCCTTGTCCGTTGCTCTCATAGTCTTCACGTTTAGCTCTACGTCCTTCTGTATAAACAATCAGTTTATCTGCTGGAAGAAATTCGTTGACGAGTTGGATGGCACAATCGAGATAGCCGCCTGTATTGCCTCGCAAATCGATGACCAATCCCTTGAATCCCTCTTGCTCTAATTCTGCAAGGGCAATGAGTAACTCCGGATAGGTGGTTTTACCGAATTTGTTAATGCGTACATAGCCTAGTTTATCTGTCAGCATGTAGGTAGCATCAATGCTCTTGATGGGGATGTCACCTCGTGTGAGGGTGAAAGAGAGTGTTTTTTTCTCTCCACGACGTTGAATGCCTAACTTCACTTGTGAGTCGCGTTCGCCCTTGAGTCGATGTAGGGTTTCTTCGTTGGTAACTACTTTTCCTACATATGGCTCGTCATCTACAGAGATGATACGGTCGCCAGCTAATAGACCGACACGTTCTGCAGGACCACCGTCGATGATGTTCGTGATGTACACCGTATCGCGCTTGATGGTGAATTGCACGCCTATTCCGCAGAAACTGCCTTCGAGGTCATCATTGGCTGTCTTTGCTGCTTCTGCGCTGATGTATGAGCAGTGGGGATCTAACTCTGCCAGTATTCTTGGCATAGCTTGCTCCACGATATCTGCAATGTTCACCGTATCAACATATTGATCATCGATGATGTGAAGCAAATCGTTGATCTTGTTCGACGAGGAGTTGATGATGTTCAGTCGGTTTCCCGAGAACCGATTGGCGAAGAATGTACCTATGATGATACCCACGATGATGCTGATGGCAATCAACAGGGGTGCAAACCTTGAATTGCGATGCATATGAGTTATTGTTTTAAACGTCCATTTGTATTACTTCGATACCTGCTCGTTTCAAGAGGTCGATTCCGTCACACAGGCGATATTGTTCTCCGTAAATTACACGTCTGATGCCCGACTGAATGATTAGTTTTGCACATTCCAGACATGGGGAGGCTGTGACGTATAGGGTGGCTTTGTCGCTTGAGTTATGTGAACGTGCAAGTTTTGTGATAGCGTTGGCTTCTGCATGCAGCACATAAGGTTTCGTCACATCGTTTTCCTCGCATACGTTCTCAAATCCAGAGGGCGTTCCGTTGAATCCGTCGCTGATAATCATCTGGTTCTTCACCACTAACGCTCCTACCTGTCTACGTTTGCAGTAACTGTTTTCCGCCCATATCTTGGCCATCCTCAGATAGCGCTGGTCGAGTTGGTGTTGTTTCTCTTCTGTCATTGCTATTATTTTGTCTTTATATGTTTATTTTTCTGAACTTAGTTCGACGAACGAGTCACCGTTGCGTTTGATTCTCAAAACGTTCTTATCACCGCTGTAAGAAGTGGCATTCTTGATGATGCTGAATACCTTACTGCAGATGTCCGAAGCTCCGTTTGCATTCTTGGGTGAGATGAGGTCGATTGTCAGCTCACGGTTCTTGCCGTTGGCATTCCACGTTCCCTCAATCATCATCCCTGGCTGCAGCACACCCGTAATAGTTGATTGTGAGAATGCAATCCAATAGGTATCATTGGCTTCATAGAACTCTTTCACGTCTTTCACCGTCTTCTGACCGTTATATGTCAGGCCTGTGATTTTGAAACGGTTGCCGATGAAAATCTCTTCTATGTCGTCATCTGTGCTACATGCCAAGAGTAGCAAGCACGTCATCAATAGCATTCCTATCTTTTTCATTCTTCATTCTTTTTAATGCCATTCCTCTCCAACAAAGCATCGATGGTCGGTTCCTGACCGCGGAATCGTTTGTAGAGCGTCATTGGGTGTTCGGTGGCTCCTCGCGCCAATATATTTTCTCTGAAACTGTTGGCTGTTGCTTGGTCGAATAGTCCGTTCTGCTTGAACACAGAGAATGCGTCTGCATCGAGAACCTCTGCCCATTTATAGCTGTAATAACCTGCAGCATAGCCACCAGCCATGATGTGTGAAAACTGTACCGACATACAGGTTCCTGCTATCGATGGGGTGATGACAGCCTCTTTCCATGCTTCCTTCTCAAAGGTCTCTATGTCGCTATCCAGTTCTGCCTCTTGGGTGTAGTATGCCATATCGAGCAGACCGAAACTCACTTGACGCAGACATCCCATCGCTACGTTGAAGTTTCTGCTGTCCACGATGCGTTGAATCAGTTCGTCAGGAAGTGGTTCGCCTGTTTGGTAATGTACGGCAAAGGTTGACAGAAAATCTTTCTCAACGGCAAAGTTCTCCATGAATTGCGAAGGGAGTTCCACGAAGTCCCAGTACACGTTTGTACCGCTTAGTTCCTCGTATTGACAGTTCGAGAACATCTCGTGAAGCGAATGTCCGAATTCGTGAAGAAATGTTTCGACTTCCCCAAGTGTCAGCAAGGCGGGTTTCGTGTCTGTGGGTTTGGTGAAGTTCATCACTAACGACACGTGTGGACGATGGTTCACTCCGTCCTTGTCGATGTATTGTCCTTTGAACGAGGTCATCCATGCTCCCGACTTCTTGCCCTCGCGTGGGTAGAAATCGCAGTAGAGTAGGGCGAGGAACGATCCGTCACGGTCGTACACCTCAAACACATCTACATCAGGATGATACACGGGTATCTCGTGGTTCTGTTGGAATGTAATGCCGTAGAGTCGTGTGGCAAGTCCGAACACACCTTTTTTCACCTTGTTCAGTTCAAGATAAGGTCGCAACATCTCCGAATTGATGTTGTAGAGTTTCTCCTGCAGCTTATTAGCATAGTAGCCGGTATCCCAAGGCATCAGTTCGAAGTCGTCGCCCTCGAGTTCACGAGCCATTTGCCTAATGGCTTCCAACTCTTTTAGGGCAGTGGGTTTGTAGGCATCTATCAGTTGGTATAACAAATGATAAACGTTCTCCTTATTCTTTGCCATACGTTCCTCAAGCACGTAGTCGGCATAGTTGTTGTAGCCCATGATTTGAGCCTCCTCGCGACTCAGGTCCACAATCCGCTTCACAATTGCTTTGTTGTTATGCTTATTGTCGTGCGTACAGATGGTGCTATAGGCCATCCATACCTGCTTGCGTAGCTCGCGTTTATTGCTGTAAGTCATAAAGGGAGACATACTTGGGCTGTGCAGTGTGATGATCCATCCCTCCATCTTCTTCTCCTTGGCAGCCATCCGAGCCGCTTCTATCGCACTTTCTGGCAGTCCGTCCAAGTCCTTTTCATCTGTGATGTGTAGCACAAAGTCATTAATCTCCTTCAGCTTGTTCTGCGAGAATTTCAGATCCAGCTTACTCATCTCGTTGCCAATCTGCTTCAGACGTTGCTGCTTGTCCTTTGGGAGGTATGCTCCGCTACGTTGGAAACCCAGATAGGTGTCTCGCAACAATTGCCGCTGCTCTGTTGTCAGTTCTTCTCCGCTTGACTCAAATCCCTCATACACCTCTTTTACTCTTTGGGCGAGCTTGGAGTTGAACATGATGTCGTTTGCGTGATCCGACAGAATGGGCGACATCTTGTCTGCCAGTTCGTCCATTTCGTCGTTCGTTTCTGCTGATATCAAGTTGAAGAACACCTCTGTGACGTTGCCCAGCAATTCTCCAGCTTGCTCCATTGCGACCACTGTATTCTCAAACGTAGGCGGTTCAGGATTCTCTGCTATACGGGCAATCTCCTCGTTCTCCAGTTCCATACCACGACGCATCGCTGGCTCGTAGTCTTCCATTCGCACCTTGTCGAACGGAAAAGCCTCATGTAGTGTGTTGTATTTCTCAAAAAAAATATTCATCTTCAATTATTCATTCCAAGCGCTGAAAAATCCTTGATTGAAAACCCATATCGTCTAAGTTCAATCAGTCCAAGGTCGTTCCAATGGTTCAGCACGTTTGACACATTCAAGCGGGTTTCGTCAATCAACGCTGCTAAGTCGTTCATCTTTACCCTGACATTCTTCTCACCTCCTTCTGGCATTAGGCAGAAACAGCCAATCGTAGTCTTGATTTTATCCTCGATGCTGCTTGTGGGGATTGCCAGACGCTGCATGTTTGCTTTCCGAAGATTGTTGCAAAGATAATTAATATAGTTCGTGCGCACGATGTTGTTGTGCAACATGCGCTGCATGAAGAAGTCGCGAGAGATAGAGAATGTCGAACCGTTTGTCTTGAAAGTGTACGACCGTTCGTACGATCGTTTCACACCAAACATGTTATATGGCTCAATCAAATGTGGTACCGTTGAGCATACCTCACTGAGCATCAGAGCTGTAGTCTCATCGTGCAATTCCGACTCAAACACTCCGTCAATCACATAAATTAGGTTATTGCAGTTGTCGCCCTGACCTACAATTTGTTCTCCTTCTTCCCATTGCTGGAAGTCCAGTTTCATATTCATGATTAAATCGCTGAAGTCGTGCAGAGTAAGACCCTGCAACAAAGGTAGCGACTGCATCCGTTCAAACATACTTGTTTCCATTCTCTTAATGTGCAAACGACCATCTCTCCCTCACCTTTAGGTGAACTATGCGTAAGATGTCAAATTATTTGCAAAGTTAGCAAAATAAATTGAGAAAATAAGCACTATGAGTAATAAATAATGTTAATTCCGCTCAAAATACTTATCTTCTACTGCTTTTGGATGCGTTTTCTGTGTTCTCAATACTTGTGTACGAAAAAAACAAAAGCGGCGCTGTAGGGCGTCGCTTCATGTTTTTGTGCAGTTTAATTTGGTTATTGTACGTTGCTGACTTCCACGTCTTTCAGTCCGTTTTGACGTTTGCAGTAGTCGCTACCGTCAGTCTTTCGTGCAGCAGAACTGATGGTGTTGTTGATTACTGTGTCCCATGACGGTTCGTCCTGATTGAGTGCGCTGATTTGACTACGCAGGCTCTCAAAGAAACTGAGGAGGAAGAATCCTCCATTGTCGCCACACCATGATACTTCGCCTGGACTGGCAGCTGTTGCGATGATGTTACCTTCTGATTTCATGAACAGCGAAAAGAGTTTGTTGAGGTTAAAATTGGTGTTGGAGCGCGAGAAGAGTGAGTTGCTCCTTACCATACACTGGTCGATGTCGATGGTGCTGTTGCAGCAGTCGCTGAGTACGAGGTTCAGACGGGCGTTCTTCTCGACAATGGCGTTATAGATGTCGATGAGTTGCAGATAATTGCTGTCTGAATCATCGTAGGCATTCGATGTGAGATCAAGGCAAGGATAGACATCTTCTTGATCTCTGAAGCGGAATCCGTGACCGGTATAAACAAACACTACCACATCGTTTGGTTCTGGATTCAGACCGTCGATTGCTTCGACGACGTTATCTACTCCGAAGTTGTTGCCGCTAACGAGGGTTTCGTCTAGATTCATACTCAGAGCCTTTGCTATGCCGCCAAATTCGTTGCGGATGCGTCGCAGGTCTATGTCACAGGCGGGACCGATGTCGCTTACGTCAGTGTTGGCTACTACCATCAGATGGAGTGTAACGTCACCTTCTGCAGAGGCAATGTCTTGGATGTCTACCGAGCTCTGCTCTTGTATAGTTTGGATGCCTTGCAGCATCATCTGGTATTCTGGTTCGTCTTTGCCGTAGAATTGGGCGATGTATTCTTCGTCCATGTCGGCAAGTGATATTTCTACGAAGCTTTGGGTTTGAATCCATGAGTCTGAGTCCTCAAGGTCGAAAGCTAAGTATGGGGCTTCGTTCATATCAGAGAGGTCGCCTTTTTCCCACGTCCACATTAAGACAGGCATATCTTCTTGGTCGGGGGTGTAGTACATCACACCTATGTCATCAGCACCTTCTTTTTCCTCTATATGACATGTGTAGTCAGCCATAATGCATTCGTTCTTTTTAAGCATCTCATCATCAACGAGCCTCATTTTGCAATGCTCATCGTCGGTATAGATGAGTAGTCCTACATACTGGTTGTCGGGGTCGCTGGGCAACTTGAACGTCAACTCGTAGAAGGTCTGTGCATTAGACTCGAAGCTAGTTCCTTTAGCCTGATTATCTGAACTCAGCAGGCTGTCGCATGATGCCAGTAGCAGTAGTGCTAAGATGGATAATATGGTGGTACGCATGTGTTGTTTCTGTTTTTGAAAAATGGCTGCGAGATGGATTCCCACAGCCATTTTTCGTTTGTTATAGATTCTTAATTATTATTCAACGTCTTCTACAACTTCTTCCTCTTCAGACTCTTCACCTTCTACTTCCTCTTCTTCAGTAGCTGCTGCAGCCTCATCTACATACTGCTGGTATGTAGCAGCGCAAGTCTCACAGATGTTCTTGAAGCTGTCTGCCTGAGCCTCAGTGATCTGGAATACATACTGAGCCATGTCAGTACTTGCCTCCTGGAATTCTGCATAAGTTGCTTCGCAATCTTCAGCAGACTCAAAGTTAGCTTCAGCTGCTTCTACGCTTTCAAACTTAGCTGCAAGGTCCTTAAATTTGTTCCATGCTTTCTGACCTTCTTCGCCAAGACCATTGTTGCAAGATACCAACATCATAGCACCAAATGCAACCATTAAAATCATTTTCTTCATAACTAAAACATTTAAATATTTTTGTTTGTGCCTACTCCCTTCCAAGCGTTTCGGCATCCTCTTTATTCTTTATATTATTCTTCTGACTCGATAGCTTCTTCTGTTTCTACAGAATCTTCTGATTCAACTTCAACAGCTGCGTTTTCATCTGCTTCAAGTTCATCAATTGTTTGCTGTACGTTTGCTATTATCATCTTGAAACTGTCAACCTGTTCAGGAGTGAGCTCATCCATGTGATTGCCCATGTCCTCAACTGCCATTTTCCATTCAAAGGCAGCAGCAAAACCGTCTAACTCAGACTCGAAACTGGCTTCAAATGCTTCCTTTGTCTCAAATTTTGCTGATAATTCCTTAAACTCGTTCCATGCTTGCTGACCATTCTTGCTGCATGACAACATGGTCATCATGGTAATGGCAGCGATGATACAAATCATTTTCTTCATGCTTTTGTTCTTTTTCGCGTTGTTTTTGTAATGAAATGCTTAAAATCGGTGCAAAGTTAGCATGTTTTGTCGAATTAGCCAAATTTTATTGCTATGAAAACATAGAAAATATTTTTTCTATGCTGAGTTATGACATTTTTTAGCACGTCAAATAGCAATTGTGGTTGAGAATATCGAAAAAAAACTCACTCCCTGCAATGAAGCTGGTAGTGGTGTCGTGCTAAAAGGAAAAATGTGAGTACGCCTATGAGGTTGGCTATCCACATCATCCAAAACGATGCGTGGTAGTTGACTGCTTCTGCAAGGATACCTCCGAACAATACGCCCAGTCCCATGCCTGAATCCCACGATGTGAGAAGGGTGGAATTCGCGGTTCCTCGCTGATGTGAGGTGGCAAGATTGATAAACATGTTCTGATAGGCAGGATACATGTGCCCATTGCCCAATCCGATAATGAGTGCAGACGCATAGAAGGCAAGGGGATGGTGGATGGCGGCAAAGAGCAGATATCCTACGAGCGACACAAGCATACCGTCGCGTGCATTATGTACGATCCTTCCTCGGCGTAGTCCTCTGGCTCCTGTCAGACGTGAAAGGGCAAGTCCGCTGGCCAGCAGGAAAAAGAAGATGCCTGCTCCTTCTTGAATACCGAGTTCCTCTGCTGCATAGATGGCCACATAAGTGGAGAGCACGCCATACGACATTGAGAAGCACACCATACTGATAGCAAGGGGCCATCCGCTGAGTAGGAATAGTTTGCCCAGCACAACAACGAACTTGCGCGATGTTCTCGTCGTGGGGATGCTATTGGTTGCCAACTTACTTTGTTCGCACGAGTTGTCGCTTTGAGTCTGAGGCGACGAGGTATTGATGGGTGTCGTTTTGATGGTTGAACAGATGATGAGTCCGATGAGGGAGATGATGATGGAGAGCCAGAAGAGTAGGGTGTAGCTTTGTGTGAAATGGAGTATCCAGATGGCGATGGTGGGGCTGATGGCTGTTGCTATATTGTTGCTAAGTCCGTAATAGCCGATACCTTCTGCCCTTCGTGTGGGATGAAGCACATCGACGGCTACGGTGGTTCCTGCTACGGTGGTTGCTCCAAAGGGGATGCCGTGAAGGGTGCGGAAGATGGCAAAGAGGGTGATGGATGTAGCGACGAGATAGCCTGCTGAAACGGCTGCGAAAAGGAAATAAAAAATAAGAAGGATTGCTTTACGAGGGAACGTATCGACGAGGTATCCGCTGATGGGACGTATGAACAAGGCTGCCAAGGTATAGCCCGAAAGGACTATACCGATGGTTTCTTTGTTGGCTCCAAAGGTGTCGCGAAGATAGAGAGGGAAGAGGGGCATAAGCAACATGAACGATACGTAGAGCATGAAAGTGGATATCCATGTCTTCGTGTAGTTGCTATTCCATAACCGTTCTTTCGCCTCAAATTTCTTACCGCTCACCTTTTTTATATTACTTTAACTCTTAACTGTCAAATCGTTAATAATCTTAGTTCATTTCATACGCCTTGCCCTAGAGGGGTAGGGGGGTAGTTATGATGTTTTTACCCCCTATCCTTTTTTCTGTCACCCCTTCGCGGTTCTTGAACTTTGAACTTTGAACTATGAACTTTGAACCTTGAACTTTGAACTTTGAACTTTGAACCTACAGTACTTTCGCTCTTAGTTTTCCTGCATATAGTTGTAGATAGTGAGGACGTCTTGGGTATCGACCACTCCGTCGTTGTTCACATCTTCAGCAGGATATTCCTCGTTGCCTGTTGCCTGTTGCATAAACAGATAGATGGCGAGAACGTCCTGCGTATCTACAATTCCATCGTGGTTGACATCTTCACGTTTGAAGAGCTTGGTTGTCGGTCTGCCGTTGATGACCCATAGGTCGAAGAAACTTTCGATGTTGCTATCGGTGATAGAGTTGTCTTCAATGACTGTCCGCGTGACAGGTGTCCAGTTGGCGTACCCCGTTTGCTGGGCAGCGATACAGAGGCGGTAGTGTCCGTCGGAAACGGTATCTGGCAGTTCTGCTTCGATAGTGATTGGTCCTCCCCTGAAATAATAGGAGTCTAATTTTGTCACGACAAACGGTTGTCCGAATGCCATGATGACGTTGTTGCCGTCATCGGCAAGGGCAAGCGACAGTTTACCTACGAAGGTCTCTTCGCCGAGGTTTGCGTAGTCAGCAAAGGTGATGCTGAGCATGCGGCCTATGCATTTGTCTTCGTTGAGTGTCATCTGTGTGGTTTCGATGTCAGCGAAGAACTTCTGAGGAACGACGATGTTGTCGGTCTTGATTTTATGGTCTTCGATTTGGAGGTTGAGGAAGAGGTCTGCTCCTGCATTGCGGATGCTGGTGCCTTGCAGGTCGAACTTCTTAACACGTCCCCATCCTTCAAATCCTTCCTGGCGTGCCATCACGACGAGATGGTAGATTGCATCGGGGAGAGAGTCGGGAACAACTCCCTTCAGGTAGCCGAGAGGGTTGGAGTAGCTGATGAAGTGTTCGTATGGCTGGCTGACCTTGATTGGTGTGCCGAGCATGCAGACGAGTTTGTCGTTCTCGCTTGTGAGTGCGAGCGACACATCACCCTTGAAGGGTTCTGCAGCAAAGTTGAGGAACGTGGTCAGCGATACGCAAACGGTGCTGTCGTTCATCTGACTCTTGACGTACTCCATCTTCGTGGCTTGCATATCCGGTACATAGTCAACTGCTTCGTCTGTGATGGTCACTGTGCCTTCTCCTGCAAAATATAGGGTGGTTTCTACACCTGTTGTCAAGTCTTGTGCACCTACTTCGAAGTGATATGATCCGAGCGGTGTTTCCTTGGGTACCTTACACGGAACATCGTAGTGGTAGAAGTAAGGATGTTCCAACTGTACGCCTCGTTCGCCAATCTTGGTGCGAGTACCGTCTGAGTTGATTAAATAGACGTTGAGCATACCGTTGAAGGTGCCTTGCTTACTATTGTAAACCTCATTGATTCGTACGGAGAAATTGCCTGTCAGACTTGGGTTCACCTTTGTGACAGATGGTTCGAGCGACAGAGCCTGTACGAACGAGGCATAGTCGATGGAGTCGTTCTCTGGCTGACAGTTGATGAGCATGAAATTGTCCTTGTAGTATTCGATGTCGGGCAGTTTGAAGTCCCCGTCGTCCAGACCTCCCCATCCCCAGTTGATGTGGTAGAATGGGTAGTTGTCGCCATCGGGGGTCATTCCGTCGATGATGAATGCGTGACCTTCGTTGTCCTTGTTCGAACCTGCCAAAGGAATTGGACGTCCTGCAATGAGTTCCTGCATGATGAACTGATGAATGGTTGGTGTAGCCATGCGATTGAACTCAATGGTTATGATATCTTTATCGTATTTGAAATGCTTAATGAATGATGTGGCAGCATTGTTCAGCGACGAACTGCTGGCAGAGATGCCGTAGTCCATGTGTACGGATGCTCCTGTTGCGAACATCAGGTTTGAAACGGCGTCTGCCTGTTCGTCGTCATAGTCGCCGCTTGAATATGAGTTGAGCATGTTGTCCCATGAGAAGTAGATGGTGCTGAGATCTATGTAGATGGGGAGCTTGTTCTTCTCGGTCGTGTACGAGATGCTTCCGATTCCCACCTTTGGGTATTTGTAGAAGTTCATTATCTGGCTCATGGCGGTAGCTACACAACCGGTGATTGTCCGTTGGCCGTCAACGACAGGACAACGCTTGTTGAATGGGTAGCGTTGTGCCCATTGGGTGGTCAGCAGCTGATTCACTTTCTGCGGAGTCACCTCTGGAGCGCGATAGAATTGGAGTTTGCGAGCCGCACCCGTCTGAAGTGCCTCTGCCTGTGCTGCATACGCTTTGATGAGTGCCTGAGCTTGGGGAGCCATGTCCTCGTATGCGAAACTGTTTTCGTTTGAATAAGCGAGTATTGGCGACATCCGCTTATCGCCCGACACCATCACGAAACAATGGCTGTTAGGGTAGGAGAGTACGTAGAATGCCTCGCCAAGCCCCATTCCGAATGGCTTTGCCACGATTTGTGAAGCGCGGAGGGTGGTTGCTGCCTCCGTCGGAGGTGCCATCTTTCTTCCGTTTTTGGCGATGCGGTTCTGCAGATGTTCTGTAGCAATACTCATCACTTCGTCTATCGAACGCTGTTGTGCAAAAGTCAAGATACTTGACATGATGAAGGCGAATGTAAGCCCGAATCTCATAAATCTATTCATAGTTGCTATCTTTTTTCGTTTTATCTTAGTTTATGGTAATTCGAAGAATGTGGTGAATGCGCGGCAGACGTATTCTTGGTCCTTCACGCAGATAGTCTCGCGAACGCTGTGCATGGCCCACATCGGATTGCCCATATCGACTCCACGCATTGGCATCTGTGAGGTGAGAATGTTTCCGAGTGTACTTCCACCTGGGCTGTCGCTGTGGTTGACGAAGTATTGTACGGGTACGCCCGCTTTCTTGCACACCTCGGCAAATACGGCAGCGCTCTCGGCATCAGTCACATATTTTTGGTTCGCATTGATTTTGATGACAGGTCCGCCTCCCATCACTGGATGGTTGGTCGGATCGTGCTTCTCTGTGTAGTTGGGATGAAGGGCATGAGCCATGTCGGCACTGATCATGAACGAGCGTTCGATGGCTCTGAAGAATCCGTCCTTGATGCCTTCTTGCTCGCTGATGCGTTGCATGAGGTTTCTCAGCACGGGCGATGCTGCTCCTTGTTTCGTCCCGCTTCCTGTCTCTTCGTTGTCGAATATGGCAAGCACTTGCGTCATGTCTGTCGTCGTTGAGTACAGCAGGGCATAGAGGCCGGCATGTACCATCGCAAGGTCGTCAAGGCGTCCGCAGCTAACAAACTCTTCGTTCATACCCGTCAGGACAGCCGGCTGGGTGTCGTAGAGCGAGAGGTCGAAATCCACGATGTCTTCTTTCTTGCAGTTCAGCTCCTCTGCGATGATATTCAGCAAGAGGTCGCCTGTCTCCAACTCCTTATTTATAATACCCAGCACAGGTAGCATGTCCTTCTGCTTGCTGAGCGGATTTCCTTCGTTTACAGAACGGTTGAAATGAATGGCTAAGTGAGGAATGACGAGCAGGGGACGTTTCACCCGAATGCGACGAACGATGGGGTGGAGTGGGTTGTCGCTACGAAGCAACACACGTCCTGCCACGCTGAGCGGACGATCGAACCATGTGTAGAGAATCGGACCGCCATACACCTCTGTGTTCAGTTTCACCATACCGCCCTCACACTTCATCTCTGCATGGGGTTTGATGCGGAATCCTGGCGAGTCGCTGTGCGCACAAATCAACTTGAATCCAGCCTCTGCTGTGGGCTTGTTGCCTATGCGGAACGCAAAGACGGCTGTGTTGTTTTTCGTCACATAGAATTGGTCGCCTGCTTTCAGCTCCGGCCATGATTCCTCCGCTTTGAGTTCCTTAAATCCGAAAGCTTTCAGTTGGGTTTCCACATACTCGGCAGCGAGGAAGTTGACGGGTGAGGCATCCATCAGTGTCATCAAGTCGTGAGCAATAGTGTTATTGGTTGAATTCATACGATTTTTGTTGTATTAATTTGGATTTGTTCTATTTTCATGAGCAAAGATACTACTAATTTGTGATTTAACCATGTAATTCTACATTTTTCTTCATTTTTTATCGACCTCTCATCGTTTTTCACTTTTTTTTACTATCTTTGCACATCAAATCCTTAAAATAACAGATTATGTTAACAGACGACAAACGACTCTATGTAGCTCATGGTTCGGAAGGACCAATCTATTTGTGTGGTAAGATGGCAAACCGTCACGGACTTATTGCAGGTGCCACAGGTACAGGAAAGACCGTCACCCTTCAGGTGATTGCTGAAACATTCTCGCAGGCAGGAGTGCCATGCTTCATGGCCGACATGAAAGGCGACTTGTCGGGCATCAGCCAGACAGGCCAGATGTCGGGGTTTATCGAGAAGCGCTGTGCCGAGTTCGGAATCAATGATCCTCAGTTTCATGGCTGCCCCGTAACGTTCTACGATGTGTTTGGCGAGCAGGGACATCCCATGCGTACCACCATTTCTAACATGGGTCCCGAACTGCTGGGACGACTGCTCGACCTGAACGAAGTACAGACGGGTGTGCTGAACATCTTGTTTAAGGTGGCTGACGAGCGAGGTTTGTTGCTGATCGACATGAAAGACCTGCGTGCCATGTTGGGTTGGTTGGCCGATCATGCTGCTGAATACACGAAGACACACGGAAATGTGTCTGCTGCCAGTGTGGGAGCCATTCAGCGTGCGTTGCTCGCGCTCGAGAACCAGGGAGCCGAGAAGTTCTTCGGTGAACCCGCATTCGACATTATGGATTTGCTGCAGTGCAATGCCGACGGGAAAGGTATGATGAACGTATTGGCTGCCGACCGTCTGATGCTCAATCCCAAAGTGTATTCCTCATTCCTCTTGTGGCTCCTCTCCGACCTCTATGTCCGACTGCCCGAAGTGGGCGACCAAGAGCTGCCGCGACTCGTGTTCTTCTTCGACGAAGCCCACATGCTCTTCACCGATACACCTAAGAGTCTGGTCGATAAGATTGAGCAGGTTGTTCGACTCATCCGCAGTAAGGGGGTAGGGGTTTACTTCGTTACTCAGAATCCTACCGACATACCCGACTCCGTACTCGCTCAGTTGGGCAACCGTGTGCAGCATGCTCTGCGAGCATTCACGCCGAAGGAGCAGAAGAACGTGAAGGCAGCAGCAGAGACCTTCCGTGCCAATCCTGCATTCAAGACCGAGGATGCTATCATGGAACTTGGAACAGGCGAAGCCCTCGTGTCGTTCCTCGACGAGAAAGGAACCCCCAACATTGTTGAGCGTGCAAAGATTCTGTTCCCACTCAGTCAGATAGGAGCCATTTCCGAGTCTCAGCGTGAGCAAATCATCAAGAGTTCACGCATCTATGGCCGCTATGACACGATGATTGACCGCGAGAGCGCATTCGAAGTCCTCTTGGCTGAGAGCGAAGCCGAAGCACAGGCACAGGCGGAAGCACAGGCTGCAGCAGAACAGGAGAAACAAGAGGCACAGGCAGCAAAAGAAGCTGAGAAGGCAGAAAAGGCAAAGAGCAAGAAGAAAAGCATCTGGAGCAAGATTGCAGGAGCCGTACTGACCAGCGTAGCAGCTGTCTTTGGAACCCATGTGGCGAACAAGGTGACGGGTACCAAGAGCCGCTCATCAGGCTCTATCACAAAGAAGGTGACGAAGAGTGCCGTAGGTTCTGCCACCCGTACAGCAACCCGTGAGTTGACACGCAGCATCCTCGGAAACCTGGTGAAATAAAGCCTGGCCTTAAGTCCTTAAAGTCCTTAAAGTCCTTAAAGATAGATTTCGTCACCCAAGGCGGCTTCTTCGAGCGCATGATGAGAGTTAGAAAGGAAAATAGAGGTTTTTAATGGTGGAGGAGTCCGCAGGGTGTGTTGTATCAGTATGTCAAAGATCGTGCAAGCCGAACACAGAGCAGAAAGCTCGCTTTAGGCTTTGTTGAGGCGATGCCGATTTTCGCGGTAACGCAAAGAACGCTTGTGTTAAGGAAGAGGAGAGCGTAACTACTCGTTTTTACTTCCGATTTTCGCACCTTGTTTTCAGACTTCGATTCTGGCTGCCGGCTTCCGTCCTCTAGGCCTGATTTTTGTTCCCCTTAAGGGGAATTTTTGTTACCCTTAAGGGCTGCAAAATCTCGCTTGATTTTCACGGTACAAAGTTACGAAAAAGTTTGGGCGGTCTACGAATGTTTTACCAACTTTTTTACGTTAAAATGAAAAAAATCTATTTAGTCATTTTAGTCATTAGTCATTTAGTCAAAATCGTTTCTGGTTGAAAAAAATGGCCACTATATAATAATAAATAAATATATTTATTTATTATTATATAGTGAGCATAAAAACAGAAATCCGAAATTCATTTTGACTATTTTGACTTTGACTATCTTGACTATCTTGACTGCCTGTACTACCCTAGAAAAAGTTGAATGGTTTTACCTTAACCCTGCCATAGGTTGAATGCCTTTTAGGGTACCTCATTCTTAACCCTGGCAGAAGTTGAATGATTCTCTCTTAACCCTTGTTTTCGTTGACTATTGCCCTTGAAAAAGTTGACTTTTCATCCAAAATCACCCATTCAAATAATGAGAAAATATTCGGAATCAACTGCATTATTGCCGAGCTAACTGGTAAACAACATTATCATGTAATGGAAGCCATCCGAAATATGGAGCCTGCGTGGGAGAAAGTTACAGGGCTGAAATTTCAGCTCTGTGAAAAAAGCTACCTTCTGGCGAATGGCGTAACGAAGAAACAACCTTTCTACCAACTCACCAAGACCGAGTGCCTGTACATCGCCACGAAGTTCAACGATGAGGCACATGCTAAGTTGGTGCTGCGCTGTGATGAGTTGGAACGTCATGGCATCTTTTCGTCGATGAAATGGGGGAAATGAGCACTATTGCATCATGTCTAACCTTACGATGTTACATATTTACAATAATATATCACATATGATACATCTATATTGTGAAGATTGCACATAGTTACTGAAACAGGAACCCTGAAAGGGTGATATAGTAAAGGATAGGGTGTCAACCCTATCATAACGACGAAACACCACCATCATCATCGCCGCATCGAATTTTCGATTGGGCATCCCGAACCATCATCATCAACGGGCTGAAATTTCAGCTGGTTGAATACAAAGAAGCAAACGGCATGGGTGAAAACATGTGGGTCGAATTTTCGGCTGACATCGCGAACCATCGTTCAGCCTAACGTTGGGGCTGACTCATTATTAATAAAACGATAAGAAATGGTAACAAACTTTTGAAGGGTGAGTGTACAAGGGCGCAAATTTGCGCTCATGTTGCATATAGCTGTGTGAGGTGTACAATAATTATAGCACGAAAAATTGGTCTAAAAAAAGGAGAATGAGCAGAAATAAACTATGTTTTTTCAATTTCTCTCAACTCTAAACACTCAACTCTCAACTTTTTTTCGAACCTTTGCACCCGTTTTTTGGGATAGAACAACAATTTCGACAATTTGAGTTGACTTAATAAGTTTAAAAAGCATATAAATTTTAGGCAATTATATAGGGTTTGACCCCATATCTTCCTGCTTCATCGAGTTGCCAACTTCTGTACTGTAAGCACATTGTTGGCCTTATATTCCCTCCATCAGGCTCTCTCCCCGCTTGCCTACGGGTACTATCTTACGGCTAAAGCCGCTGAATTTATCCTATTACGACCTGTAAAGACCGTGTTTTTAATTATAAATACTTCGTAGGGTCAAAAAGTATATCATTACCTTAAATTATATAGATTTTCATTTATGGTATAATAATAACTTCCCAAAATTTTCTGCAAAATTACAGATTTTTTTATTCCACAAAATTTTAGCGTAAAAATCGTAGGAAGTAAAAAAGAAAGGGCTGCACTTTGGCGTGCAACCCTATTCATTATCTACGTTCTAATTCGCTCCATGCTGGTGGTTCGACGCCGAGGAAGTTCTTCACGAAGAAGTCGTACATCTTGTGTGTGCCGTAGGTGCCACCCATCGTGTGGCGTTCGCCTGGCAGGTAGATGAACTCGAAATCTTTGTTGTGCTTGATGAGTTGGTTGACAACCTGGAATGTAGATGATGGGTCAACGTTATCGTCCAGTTCGCCTACGAGCAACATCAGTTTGCCTTTGAGGTTGGCGATATGTTCAGTGTTGCTGCTGGCGATGTAGGATTCGTCGAGCGGATAGCCCATCCATTGTTCGTTCCACCAGATTTTGTCCATGCGGTTATCGTGGCATCCGCAAGCAGAGTAGGCTGCCTTGTAGAAGTCGCCGTGGAAGAGTAGGGCTGCGAGCGATTCCTGACCGCCTGCTGAGCATCCGTAGATACCTACACGGTCGAGGTCCATATAGGGGTATTTGGCTGCAGCGGCTTTTATCCAAAGGATGCGGTCGGGGAATCCAGCGTCTTTGAGGTTCTTGTAGCATACTTCTTCAAAGTCCTTGCTGCGCCATGAGGTTGACATTCCGTCCATCTGAACGACGATGAAACCGAGTTCTGCCAAAGCTGTGAGGCTATTGGTGACTTGGAAGGTCTTTGGCACGTATTGGTCGCCTGGCCCTGAGTAGATGTATTCGATGATGGGGTATTTCTTCGATGGGTCGAAGTTCGATGGTCGCTGAATGATGCCCCAGATGTCGGTCTTTCCGTCGCGTCCCTTAGCCACGAATACCTCTGGTGCACGCCAGTCGGTTGCTTTCAGTTTGCTGATGTCCATTGCAGACAGGGTTTGCATGACTTTGCCTGTCTTACCCTCTCGCAGCACGGTCACAGGTGGATTCTCGACAGTGGAGTAGGTGTCGATGAGGTAGGATTTGTCTTCGCTGAAGGTGACGCTGTGGTTGCCCTCGTCGGGGGTGAGATCAACGAATCCTTTCCCATTGAAGTTGACCTTACAATAGTGGATGTTGTAGGGGTCTTCGTTTGGATTGGTCTTGGGCAGACCCTCACCGTTGGCGGTGAAGTAGATGACGCGGTTCTTCTCGTCGATATCGATGATGCGACGTACATAGAACTTACCTTTGGTGATTTGGTTGATTACCTTTCCTGTAGCGCGGTCGTAGAGATAGAGGTGTCCATAACGGTCGCGTTCGCTGAACCAGATGATTTGCTTGCCATCATTGACATCACGACGGCTGAGACGTGTCCAAGCGATGTATTTCTCTTCTTTCTCTTCGATGATAGGACGTACGACTCCTGTCTCTGCGTTCAGTTCAAGGATGCGGTAGGTCTTGTGTCCACGTTCGTTGAACGAGAAGGTGAGGGTATGCGCATCGCGGTCCCAGCGTGGGGTTGACAGTTCGTATTGGCTGTGGAAGAGTGCATCGTCGGCCACCTTCATTTCGCGTGTTTCAAGGTTGATGACTACCGGCACGCGATAGTCGAGCGAGTCGCCAGGCTTTGCATATTCGATGTTGTAGTACTTGGGTTGCACCTGATCGGTGGGTGATGAGTTGACATACGTCACATAGCGCTTGGGAGCTGGCTTGATTTTCACCGTCGCATAATACTTCCCGTCAGTAGAGAAACTGCCCCATGAGGAGTAGTAGAACTGCTCGTTTCCGTCGTTGGTGAGGGCTGTCTCTTCGTTGGTTTCTGTGTTGCGGAGGTAGAGGTTGTTGTCCTTTCCGTATATCTGTAACTTGCCATCTCCGAATCGTGCAACTCGTCCGCGCTGGTCGTCAACTTCGGACCATCTGCGTTGCTGTCCACCTTGACCACCACGTCCCCAGTTGCCTCGTTCGCCACGCTCCATACGAAGGGAGTCACCCTTAACGAGTGTCTGTGTCTGTGTGTCGTAGGTCCAGTTGTAGGCGTTGCTGATGAACTTTACTCCAAGATGTCCGTCTTCGTTCTTATAGAGTGTAGGGCTTGAGTCGATGATTCTCTGTACGGGTTTGCCCAGCTGCTCACTCATCTGCTGACGCACTTTGTCGTTGTTGAACATCGGGGTTGACTTGTTGGTCTTCAGGTCAATGAGGTGGTATTGTATGTCGAGTGCTCCGTTTGAGCCTGAAACAGAATACCACATCTGCTTGCCCACTTCGTCGTTGATGACGAACTGGGATTGCAGGACGGATTTGGATGTCTTCCCTGCATATCTGCCGCCTATGCTGTAGGCGCGTTGGTAATCAGTTAATGTACCTTGTGCCATGACGCTGACGGCAATGGTGAATGCAGCCGTCAAGATAGATTCTCTTTTCATAAGTTAGTTCGTTTTGTATGATTGATGTATTTGTTGATTCGATTGTTTGACTTAGTTGACAACATGTTCTGCCTCAGTGACTTTGATGGATGCGCCAGAGCGTCCGTCGGCATTGGGGGCAGAGACGTAGGTAGCCTTTTTCGCATCTCGGAATGCTTCGCTGGCGAGTTCCTGCGGTGTGACCGTAACAGGTTCCTTCATGAATTCGGGCACATTATAGCTACGCATGAAGTATGTGTAGAAGTCGGGGTCGCGTTGAGGTAGCTCAAAGGCTTTGTGGGCTTTTCCTTCTTTATCGAAGTAGGCGAAATAGAGGCGAGAGAAATTGTTGTCGTCACGACGGCTGATGAAGACGATCCATCTACCGTTGCTCGACCAAGAATGGTAGCTCTCGGCGTTATGGCTGTTCACATTTTCCAGCTTTCGTAACTTGTTGGTCTTCAGATCCATTAAGTAGAGGTCGGCAGTAGGATGCCAAACATGGAAGCATCCATAGGGTGCGATGCCTGTGAGGAGGTAACGTCCGTCGGGACTGATACGTGGGAAAGTAGCACTAACGCTGTCGTCAGATGCTTTGTAAACAAGTTCGGTAGGTCCGAAAGCGAGTTTCTTAGCATCGAAAGACTTACGATAGATGTCATATCTTACTTCTTCGTAACGCATAATCATCTCTCCGCTCTTGGGGAGAGAATCGTTGCGGTAGTCGAAATGAGCAGAGCAGTAATAGAGGTACTTCCCGTCGGGTGTCCAGCAAGGGAAGCATTCCAATTCGTCGGCTTTTCCGCTGATATAACGTACTTCGTTCTTCTCGATGTCGTAGAGAATGAGGTCGCTTTCGGAATCCTGCACCTCTATCTTTGCTTTGCTCCTCGTATGGAAACTCTGTCCAGTGTGGTTGGTAGAATAAGCGATGAGGGGCAGGGTAGGGTGCCAAGCAGGATAGACTCCGGCACTGATGGTTGAGTCGGTCTTCAGGTCAATCTTCTGCGGTTTGTTGTTCACTACCAGCATCGTTCCTCCGTGACCTTGACGCATGTGGAACTGCATGTTTTTTGTTCCGTAGTTTTGGTACGAATGGCAGTTGATGCATTGTCCGTCTTTCTCGCCAGATACCATCATGTTGTTGAAGATGTCCTTCTCGTCGAAGTTGGTGAGGTTTCGCTGGCTGATACATAGCATCTCGTAGGCTACGTATGAAGGGAAGATGAGACGATAGGAGATGTAGGGGTCGATTTCCTCGTTTGCTACTTGAATGGTGAACGACTGGTAGGCTTTCCATTGATTATCTTCGTTGGTGAACACTTCGACCTTGATGCTGCTTCCTTTTGCTGTCGCAAGCATTTCTTTCCAGTCATTGGCATCAATCAGCACTTTGTTGTCGGAGCCGAAGGTGATTGTCTGATTATTGGGAAGGGTGAATCGAGCCACACAATCGGACACGTTTCCTCTTACTCCGAAATTCAGAGGTGCGATATTAGGCGGAATGACTACATCCTTGTAGTCGGGGTAGATGTCGGGTTGTGAATTGACGGATGAGTAGTTCTGCGGTACATCGGGATGATGTGTACACGCAACAACTGTCATTGCACAGATTACTATGTATAGGATTTTTTTCATAAGATGATGAGTTATATGTGTTCTGTTTAATATGCTTTGAATTCACTAAAATAATAATACCACCAATAAGTGTCGCCATAGAACTCACGCATGCGCTCACCTATATCCTGATGGCTTGCACCCGACTGGTTGAGTGCCGCGTAGTCGTTGTTGAAACGTTCGTATCGTGCCATGATGAGCTGGTCGAACGGGAAGTCCTGCACGTTGATGGGCGAGTCTTCGCGTGTTCCTAACATGATAGCAGCCTGTTGGTATAATTCAGGTACTGCTTTACCAGGATTGTTCTTCTGGTAGTTGTAAAACTGATAGCAGAAAGCGTATTCGTCCTTTATCCATAAAGCGGCACAGATGGCCAGATGGTCTTGCTTCGGATTCTGTGTGTGAACCAAATCGGCATAGTGGCTGAGAATCCATTGCTCGGGTAAACCGTTGTCGGAGTCTAATGCGTTGAAGTCTTCGTTCATCAGCGGAGCAATACAACGATACTCCTCACTTTTATGTAGTTCGTCAGCAAAGCGCAACATAGGTTCGTGTTCGCGAATCCATGAAGTATTGAAGGATGTATGGCTGAGAATGGTCAGGTATTTTGCTGCCAAATCGAATTCCTGATTCATGATGGCACATCGTACCAACATCTTTATGTTGCGTACCTGTGGCCTGTAGAGAACGTTATTCTCCATCGCCCAGCGATAGGCGTAGTTGATTTGTCCGAAATGGTAATAGACGAGAGGACCGGCAATCTGGGCAATTCGTACAACGAGTGAGTCACCGTTCTCAGGCAGACAACCGCTGTTGTTCGTCTTAAGCATCTCTGGCAAGCGGTCGGTATTCATCAAGGCGATATTCTTGAAAACTACCATCAGGTTTGTAGGGCTTTTCGCTGCTTTTGCTTCGGTGAGAACTTCTTCCCAATCACAATTCTCGATGGCTGCCTGCATACGGATTTCTGAATGGAAATTCGCATCTCGGAACGAACAAAGATAAGCAGCTGATGAGATGATGAGGAGGAATGCAAGATTGATAATTCCATCGCGCCATGCAGACGATGTTATCAGTTTGTCTGCCTTGATATGCGAAAAGATGTATTTCCACACAGGAAGCAGTACGACTGAGAGAGGAGCAATGACGAATGGCAGTTGCAAGAGGTGATTGCTGTAGTTGCGATGTGTGAAGTCAGGGAATCGCTGACACATTGCGAAATAGGCAATGATGAAAATGATCCACGAGAAGTTGGTTTTCGCTTTGAGTCTTACGAGTCGGGCTATCAGCCAAGTCAACAAGGTGGCAGCAAAGAAACTGAGACTCTGCGAGAACCAATAGCCAGGCATCTTCATGTAATACAACCAGTAGCCGATATCGACAATCGAAACCAAAAGTGTAAAGACCGGAATCCAAGCAAACAGCCGCAGATGGCCTTTGAGTTTGAAGGCGTCAACTAACAGGAAGTAGGTCCCTGTCCATATCAGCACAATCAGGAGTGCTCCCAACCAGGGGTAATGGAAGTACTGGGTGAGGTAACAGCCTAACCACGTCCAGATGCCGCCAGTCGTTTGAATGGTTTCGGCAAAGAAAGCCTGCCCACTGACAAACATATCGTTCTCCGCCACAGCGTGGAGGTAATCTGCTTGTATGATTAGCAGTAGATAAGCTGCTAATGGGAACAAGAGGGTATAGATAGCTTTCTTCATATTCTATTTTTTTAACTTTGCTTTTACGGCATCTTTCATTGCTTCTACAGCAAATTGTTCAGGTGTCGTCTTGACGGGTTCTATCATGAATTCCGGACGATTGAACGAGCGAGTGAACAGGGTATAGAATTCGGGGTCACGTTGAGGTAACTCGAAGGCTTTGTGACACTTGCCCGACTTGTCGAAATAAGCGATGTAAGGACGTGTGTAGTTATTATCGTCTCTGCGTGAGGCAGTCATGATCCATCTTCCGTTGCTCGAGAACGAAGGATAACTGTCAGAATGGTCGCTGTTGAGTCCTTCGGGATTGATAAGCTCTAAGGTCTGCAAATCAAGCAGATAGATGTCAGCATCTGCATGCCATACATGGAAGCATCCGAAGCTGCCAAGTGCAAATGCGAGATACTTCCCGTCGGGAGATACCCTCGGAAGAGTGGCACTTTTGTTTTCTGCTGCAGCATCGTAAACAAGACGCTTATCGCCAAACTCATGAGTCTGTAGATTGAAGTCTCTTGCGTATATATTATAATGTAAATCCTTATAGCGTTCGATGATTTCTCCGTCTTTCGTAAGATCGTTCTCATAGTCGAAATGAGCAGAACAATAGTATAATGTTTGTCCGTCTGCCGACCAAGTGGGGAATGTTTCCAATTCGTTGGAATCGTTCGCTATCGTGAATATCTCATTGCTTTTTACATCATAGAGGATGAGGTCGCTTTCTTTGTCTTGCACTTCCACCTTTGCGATGTCTTTTGTGTGGAAGCTCTGACCTGTAAGGTTTGTAGAGAAAGCAATCAGGTCTTGTGTTGGATGCCAAGCAGGATAAACGCCAGCCGAGATGGTTTTATCAGTTTTTAAATCAACCTTTTTAACTTGTCCTTCATCCACAATCATCGTGCCAGGGAATCCTTCACGCATGTGGAACATCATGTTGTCGGTACGATAGTTCTGGTACGAATGGCAGTTGATGCATTGTCCTTGCTCGGGAGTGTTGATGAGGGTGTTGTCATAAATCAAAGACTCATCGTAGTTAGTCAGATGACGCTGGGAAATTGACATATTCCCGTAGGCTACATAAAGTGGTTGTATCAAGCGATACGATATATATTCATCAATCGTATCTTCTGCCACATAGTAATAGAAGGGTTCGAATGCTTTCCAATTGCCGTTTTCGTTGACAAATACTTCAATTGTCATCTTGTCGCCTTTAGCTGCCTGAAGCAACCCTTGCCATTCCTCTTCGTCTATCAATACTTTCATTCCGTTCCCGTAGGTGTATTGCAGGTTTCCTGCACTGATGCGCACAACTACTTCTTTACCGACCTCATAAACGCGGAAATTCAGCGGACAGATGTTAGCAGGTATGGTCACATCTGTGTAGTCGGGCATCACTTTAGGCTTTCTCGACTCTTTCTGAAAAGAATCGGGAATAGTAGGTCTGCCACATGAGAGCAATATGAGGCAGAACAATATGGAGATGATGCCGTGAATCTTTGTCATAATTCAATAAACACAATTAGTATGAACTCAAGCCTCTACAGAAGAAATAGAACCACCAGAATGTGTCACCATAATTGGCTTTCATGTATGAACCGACTTCTTCTGGGCTCTTTCCCTGTTGGACAAGTTTATTTGAGGTCTGCTGGAATGCAGCATAACGGTTGACGATACGTTCTTTGTCAAATGGGAGTTGACTGATGTCGACTTTCTGCTCCAAGTGACCGTAGAGATATGCAGCCTCCTGATAGTGGATAGGCATAGGTTCACCTGGGTGAAGATGAGCATAGAGGAAGAAACGGGGCCAGAACTTATCAATATCTTTGCTTTGTAGGGCGAAGTAGAGCGTGGTTTCCTGCAGTTGTTTGCTGTCTTTGTTCATCGTGTTGCTGAAATAGTTCAGTAGATACATCTCAACCAAACCTTCATCAGAGTCGAGCATGTTGTGGAAGTGTCTGTAATACTCAGCAATGAACGACAACTCGGGCGACTCCTCAATGAGTTTCGGATTGCCAATCATGGGTTCGTATTTCTCTGCCCAATCCTTGTAATAGAGGGTCTTTTTGAGAATGTTGATATACTTTCGGGCAAGATCGTATTCGCCAGCTACCAAGGCACAGCGAGTCAATATCTTATAGCTATCGTAGCTGAACCCATGTTCTACAGAGTTTTCAATACACCAGCGGGTCGCAAAGTTCAGACGTGCATAATTCAAGTAAACCAATGGAGAGTTCGTCTGAGCCATGTGGACGTCTAACGAGTCATAAACGTATGGAGCTTTGCTCATGTTGTTGTACTTGAACATGTAGTCACCGATTTTACCCGTTCGGTTGAGCGCAATATCTCTCAGCATCAAGATTTCGCGCGTTGGGTCACCGGGTACAGCTCCAACTTCTTCGAGGGCATCTTGCCATCTGTTCTCGTCGATAGCACGATAGATGCGGAATTCTGCGTGGTAGTTGTAATCATCGAAGTCAGCTCCAAATTCACAGAGCACGATACCAGCCACACAGATGATTTGTAATGCTATCAGCAGCAATGCTTGCTTGGATTTCAGCAAAACTGTTTTGGGGCTACGAGCGAAACTCATCGCACCCAATACCAACAGACAGATGGTGAGGGTGACGAATGGATACCACGGACGTGTAGCGTCAACGGTCTCTGTCTCGAATATGGGGAATCCTACCAACCATGCATCACAGAATCGCATCTGGGTATAGAATTGGAATGCAATGATAGGTGTGACTACAATACATGCGATTGCAATTAGAATTGGAATGATGCGGCTCTTAGGTGTACGTGTCACATTCGTGAGTGCCATGATGAGTGTGGAGAGTAAACCCAACCATCCTGTTGCCCAATAGCCTATGATGCACCACAATACAATAAAACTATAATCAATCCATCGGTTCTTCTCGCTCGTCATGCGGTACACCCATATCATCAACATGTTGATCATCAGTCCTAGACTTGGTGCGAACCAATAGCCATGCACCTTATTATAATATATCCAATAGCCGAGAATGGTTTCGGAGCAGAGTAGGGCACCTATTGGCAATAATGCCAACACACTGTACATTCCTTTTAGGTTGAATGCCTTGATGGTGAGGACGTAGGTGATGAGCCAAATGACGATGAGCATCGTTGTTCCCAACCAGGGATGGTAGAAGAACTGGGTGAAGAAACAGCCCAAATAGGTCATTAAAGCTCCTGGTTTTACCATCGTCATGTCAAAAAAGGAACTGTCGTATAGGAACAACGATCGTTCTTGAATGGCATAGAGGTAGTCTGCGTTCTTCACAGCGAGCATATAGAATGCAAATGCTGAGAACAGCACACCATAGAGAATCGGCAACCATAATCCACGATTGATGGTGATGACCGACTCCTTTTTGCTTTGTGTAGGATTGTTCGACTTTGTGGTTGTCGCTTGCTTTTTCTGAGCAGGCTGCTTTTGTTTATAATTACTTGCCATAATCTTTCATTCGCTTTGGTCATGCAAAGGTAGTGAAAAAATATGAGTAATCACAAAGAAAAGGGAAGAAATTGTGTTTTCATAAAAACAAAGAGCGGCAATTTGCCGCTCTTTGTATCATGTTAGTCCTCATTGAGGATTTTCATCATTTCAACAGCAGACTTGCTGACTGGTGTACCAGGTCCGAAGATGGCAGCTACACCGGCCTTATAGAGGAAGTCGTAATCCTGTGCAGGAATTACACCTCCTGCAGTGATGAGGATGTCCTCGCGGCCCAGCTTCTTGAGTTCTGCAATTACTTGAGGAATGAGGGTCTTATGACCTGCAGCCAAAGAACTTACGCCGAGTATATCTACGTCGTTCTCTACTGCCTGACGAGCTGATTCTGCAGGAGTCTGGAACAGAGGTCCCATATCTACGTCGAATCCACAGTCGGCATAACCTGTAGCACATACTTTTGCACCACGGTCGTGTCCGTCCTGACCCATCTTGGCAATCATGATACGTGGGCGGCGTCCGTTCTTCTTTGCGAACTCTTCCGTCATCTTGCATGCCTGTGCGAACATGTCGCTTGTCTTACTTTCTGAACTATACACGTTGCTAATGGTTCTGATGATTGCTTTATAACGGCCGACTACTGCCTCGCATGCATCGGAGATTTCTCCGAGTGTACAACGCAGACCTGCAGCCTTGACAGCGAGGTCGAGAAGGTTGTTCTTGCTCTTCTTGCCGTCCTTGAATTCCTGTACACACTTAGTGATTTCTGCCAAAGCAGCCTTGCAGGCCGCCTCGTCGCGATTGGCGCGTACCTTTGCGAGCGATTCTTCCTGCTGCTTACGTACGGCAGTATTGTCGATTTCGAGGATATCGATTGGATCTTCGTGGTCAAGACGATATTTGTTGATACCTACGATGGTCTGAGTACCTGAGTCGATACGGGCTTGAGTACGTGCTGCTGCCTCTTCGATACGCATCTTTGGTAGACCTGTCTCGATAGCTTTAGCCATACCGCCAAGTTTCTCGATTTCCTGAATGTGTGCCCATGCTTTCTCCACGAGTTCGTTGGTAAGAGTCTCTACATAGTAGCTACCTGCCCAAGGGTCGATCTGCTTGCAGACCATTGTCTCGTTCTGGATATAAATCTGGGTGTTACGTGCAATACGTGCAGAGAAGTCGGTTGGAAGAGCAATTGCTTCGTCGAGTGCGTTCGTGTGGAGCGACTGGGTGTGACCCAATACGGCTGCCATAGCCTCGATACAAGTACGACCTACATTGTTGAATGGGTCTTGCTCTGTGAGCGACCATCCTGAAGTCTGTGAGTGTGTACGCAGAGCCATTGACTTTGGATTCTTGGCTCCGAAGCTCTTTACGATCTTTGCCCACAACAGACGACCAGCTCTCATCTTGGCGATTTCCATGAAGTGGTTCATACCGATTGCCCAGAAGAATGAGAGACGTGGTGCGAAGGCATCGATGTCGATACCTGCGTTCACACCTGCACGGAGGTAGTCCATACCATCGGCAAGTGTGTATGCTAACTCGATGTCGGCAGTTGCGCCTGCTTCCTGCATGTGATAACCTGAGATAGAGATTGAGTTGAACTTAGGCATCTTCTGTGATGTGTATTCGAAGATGTCGGCGATGATCTTCATTGAGAATGCTGGTGGGTAAATATAGGTGTTACGCACCATGAATTCCTTCAAGATATCGTTCTGGATAGTACCTGCCATCTCCTCGAGCTTAGCGCCCTGCTCAAGTCCTGCATTGATGTAGAATGCGAGGATTGGAAGTACGGCTCCGTTCATGGTCATTGAAACTGACATCTTTGCGAGTGGAATACCTTCGAAGAGTCGTTTCATGTTCTCAAGGTTACAGATTGACACACCTGCCTTACCTACATCACCTACTACGCGCTCGTTGTCTGGGTCGTAGCCACGGTGGGTTGGGAGGTCGAATGCCACAGAAAGACCTTTCTGACCAGATGCGAGGTTACGACGGTAGAAGGCGTTACTCTCTTCTGCTGTTGAGAATCCTGCATACTGACGGATGGTCCATGGGCGGAACGGGTACATCATTGAATAAGGACCGCGGAGGAATGGTGGGATACCTGCTGCGAAGTCGAGGTGTTCCATACCTTCAAGGTCTTCCTTGGTATAAACTGGCTGAATATCTATCTGTTCAGGAGTTCTCCAGTTGGCAGTGATGTTATTGTCTTTCTGCCACTGCTGACCATTCTTTGCTTGAATGCCAGCATAAATATCGATGTTATTGAATGTCTGTCTCATACTCCATACATGTTTAGATATTCAACATTTTATTAAATTCTTTCAAAGTCTCGAGCTGGTTGCTGCGAACGTGGATAAAGTTCTCGATGCCTGCTGCTTTGAGGTCTTCCATACAAGCAGGAGCACCTGCTACGATGTAGATGGCGCGACCGTTGAGTGCCTTGAATGCAGGGATGGCATATTCAGCATATTCATCATCGCTTGAGCAGAGAACCACGATGTCGGCATCAGCCTTCATAGCGGCTTCAACACCTTCTTCTACAGTTGGGAAACCGAGGTTGTCAATCACCTTGTAGCCTGCAGCTGCGAGGAAGTTACATGAGAACTGAGCACGAGCCTGACGCATAGCCAGGTTGCCAATAGTGAGCATGAAAGCAATTGGCTGCTTCTTGGCACCCTCTGTTGCCAGACGGAGTGTTTCGAACTCGCTTGCCAAACGGCTGCTTTCCAACTTGTGGATTTCTGTAGTCTCGTCTGAGCAACAGTGACAGCATGGAGCTGCTGGCTTCTTGCCTTCGCTCTTCTCTGTGAAGTTCGGGAACTGGTTGGTTCCGAGGATGAACTCCTTACGCTTTGCAGCGTTACCATGACGAGCCACGTTGGTTGCGTTGATAGCGTCCTGAACTTTGCTTGCCAAAGCCTGAGCCAGGAATCCACCGTCGTTCTCTACATCGAGGAACAACTTCCAAGCCTGCTCTGCGATAGCTACAGTGAGGTGTTCAATATAGTATGAACCTCCTGCTACATCGACAATCTTGTCGAAATGAGCCTCTTCCTTCAGCAAGAGCTGCTGGTTGCGAGCCATACGCTCAGAGAAGTCGTTTGGAGTCTCGTATGGTTTGTCGAACGGAGTCACTACGATAGAATCTACGTTTGCAAGCGCTGCCGACATAGCTTCTGTCTGGCTGCGGAGCAGGTTCACATAGCTGTCGAACATTGTCATGTTATATGTAGTTGTTGTAGCACATACGTTCATCTTACAAGCACAGCGACATTCGCCTTCCTCTGTATGGTTCGGACACTTGTCGGCATGCTGACACATAGGCTTATACTGGCTCACGATCTGTGCCCACAGCAAGCGAGCTGCACGGAACTTGGCAATCTCCATGAAGTAGTTGCCGGTGATGCCCATGTTGAACTTAATCTTCTTAGCAGCTACGTCGGCAGGAACACCTGCATCGACCATCTGCTGCAAATATTCGTTTCCCCAAGCCAGTGCATAGCCCAACTCCTGATAGATGTAAGCTCCTGCATTGCAAAGGTCAACCGAGTTGATACAGATGCAGCGATACTTAGGAAGCGCAGCGAGCACCTCGATGAGTTCCTTACCTTGAGCTATCTTGTCGGCAGCAGGCTTACCAGCCTTCACAATCTTCTCGATAGGGTCGAAGTTGATGCTACCCACACACTTCATTGGGTCAACACCCTTTGCAGTGAAGTAGTCAACCAGAATCTTAGCAAGCTCAACACACTTGCTCTGGCAGGTGCGGAAGTTCAGCTCCACATATTCCGGCTCAATGTCTTTCAGCAATCCCTCAACAGTTTCCTTGCTGACCATGTCGCCAGGGAAGTGGAAGCCCAGCGAGTCGATACCCTTCATCAGGATGTCGAGCGCCTTTGCGTTAGCCTCCTTCACGTCAGTCACCTCGATGTTCTGACGAACATACCACAGGTTGTTGTCCTTCTTGTTACCACGAACAAATGGGAATTCTCCAGGAAGTGAATCAACGGTCTTCAAACCCTCGAGGTCTTCCTTGCGATAGAATGGCTGGACATTGAACCCTTCGTTGGTTCTCCAAACCATTTTCTTGTCGAAGTCCGCACCCTTCAAGTCAACAATGATCTTGTCGATCCATTCTTGACGCGTAGGGGCCTGAAACTCCGAAAAGAGTTTTTCTTTGTTTGCCATAATTTAAAAATAAAAATTGTATAAGAGTTCTTAATTAGTTTGTGACGTAGTCTTTGTGATAAGTAGCCCCTCACGGGTGCGTGCGCAATCACCATGCAAAGTTAGTAATAATTCATTATTTACCACACACAATTCACCGTTTTTGTTCCAATCCGTTCTACTAATTATACGTAAAATATGCAAATTGATAACTGCAGTTGTCAATCGGACCCCAACAGGAAGAAATACAAGGCTCTATTGATTTACATTTTTATTGTTTGACCTTTGGTCGAGTTTGCTCACGTTCGGGATAAACCAAACAAACTGGGTTCTCCTCTCACTCAATCGCTGACTTCAAGTTTCAGTATTTAGGGTTATGAGGAGTAAAGCAAAGTATTTGAGGCTGAAATCCTTAGCTTATAAGTGAACTCCTGTCTCAGTCTTATACCCACCTGCAAGTTACCAGCGAACTAACTGCGAACTAACTGCGAACTAACTGCGAACTAACTAGGATTTAACTAGGAATTAACTGGGAGTTGAATAATTGAAGCAAAGTAACCAAATCAATCATGAAATACCGAATTTTTTTGTTTTTTTGTAGAATTATCAATCTTTGATTTTCATGCCCTTCGACAAAAGTTCGATATGAGTTTAATATGAGTTGATGTACTCCCTTCAACCAATAAATGATAAATTTTCTGCCTTTTTATTTGGCAGGTATAAATATAATGTGTATCTTTGCGGCGTTCATTAATAAAAGGATTTATGGAAGTAGCTATCAATAACAACATTTATCAGCAGGCTGCGGACTATGCACAGAAGCAGGGTTTGAACCTCACATCTGTCATAGAGAATTATCTGGAGCGTTTTATCGGACGCAGTAAGGCTGCTACAGAACAGCAAGTACCCGATGTCGTGCTCAGTCTACTTGGTGCAGGAGAAGACGTTGCCGATGACGATCTGAATGCCCGTAAAGCATATTATCAATACTTGGAGGAGAAGTACAAATGACACGTCTGTTTTTGGATACCAATATCGTCGTTGATGTTTTTCTCTATCTCATCTCTATACCAACTTTATGGTACCTCATGTGCATCTCATAGGTATCTCTTATTGATCTCTGTTTTTTCTATATTATCTCTATTCTATCTCATAGTTTTTAGGACAGAGGAACTACTGAGAAGGGCATGAGGAATGCTTGAGAAGAACAAGAGGATAGAAATATGGAAACTTAATGACTCGTAAATCGTTAGCGGTAAACAATAAGCTGCAAAAACACAATTTTTACATTATTTTGCTTTTTTATCGTAAAAAGTTTGGATGGTATTATTTTTTGTTGTATATTTGCAACGTCCATTTGAATGTCATGCGTGATTGAAGAGTGGACGGACATTTTGGAAGAAGCGTTAGCTTTTCGTTCTTGTTCTTGAAATTCGCCAAATTAAAAGAACCCACAAGAGTGAAAGTTGATGTTCACGTGTTCTCACGTGGGCTGTTACTCGAATAGGTGGGTTAGGTGTTTGGCGATACCTCAAGAACGTAGACGAAGTAATTTGTCCACGTTTTTTTATTGCGTTTAAACGAATAATACTTTTTTTTTATTAACAATTAAATTCTTTTGAGTATGAAAAAACTGCAATCAACAATTGCAATGCTTTTAATAAGCATTCTTTCAATGTGGGTATTCGCTTGTTCAAGTGAAGAGAACAGTCCAGAAGCATCAAATGATGAGGTTAAAGTCTATTTTGTCTATACTTTAGACACTTCTACAGGAAATCATATGACTCGAGCCGCAGAAACAAATTCGGAGGTTTTTAACGAGTTCTATCAGAAAATTAAAACAGGGGATTTAGTTGCTCCTTCGTATGAATTGACATTAACAGAAGTAACAAGTGGTGTAGTTTATACATTCAAAGGGAAATGGACTAGTCATGATTTGATAACTCTTCGTACAGGTACCTATAAAGTTGTTGGAAAATCAACAGCAGAAGGGAACAATATCCAAGAGAAATGTTCTTTCACCTTTGATGAACAAATTGACATTAGTATAACTAGCAATGTAATCATACTTCATGCCAAGTATGATTGCTCTTTACTGATATTTAAAAATGAAAAGATTCAAACGCTACAAAATTTCAACGGTACAGAACTATCTTCTTTCTTTACATTTAGTGCTTATAAATATGCTTTTATTAACAATCTACTTTTCGATGCAACAAACAAAAATGAAGCATATATTTTGGGAAAATACACAGACGATGCAGAGTTCAAAGTATATACAGGAAATTTGAATTTTGAAAAAGGAAAATACTATGTCTACAATAGCATATCCAATGGCTTTGATGTGCCGTCCATGGATGAAGGAACAGAACCCAATCGTGAGATAGAAGGTTTTGGTCGTGTCGCAGATGCTGTAGATTTAGGTCTTAGTGTAAAATGGGCTAGTTGGAATGTTGGCGCTTCAAAAATTGCCGATTATGGTGGATTATATGGTGCAGGTGACCCTACAGGCCTAATGACGTCTACAAATTATAGTGATTATTATTGGGTAAAAGATACTAATATTTGTGGTACAAAATATGACCTAGCTCATGTAAAGTGGGGAGGATTATGGAGATTACCAACTATAAAAGAACTTCAAGAACTTAAAGAGAACTGTACATGGCGTCACAATGTAGAAATAGATGGAATTAAAGGTAGTATTGCAAAAGGTCCTAATGGGAAAGAACTTTTCTTCGCATATGCGGGGTGTCGTAGTGGCTCTTCTAATTCTGGCTTTGAAAAATGGGCAAGTATATGGTCAGGAGACGAAGGATTTGCGGGTAGTGAATCATATTCATATAGCTACAAAGATTTAGATATTAACTTACCTACAGGAACAGTCAGGTTGGATGGAAATAAGTGTAATGATGGTCAGTCGATTCGCCCTGTTTGTAAATAAATTGTAAGTTAATAATGTAATGACCGTTTTTTTTCAGTCCTCAAGGGCTGCAAATTTTTCCCCTAGGGGCTGCAAAATTTCCTACAGGGATAATAAAGATTAAGCGTTTCTTCCAACTATCAACGTCATCAATTGACGATTGTCCTAGAATACGTGTAAAAGATATAGGTGCGGAGATTGGTGCGCCCTAGGGCGCACTGCAGTACTCCTTAAGGCGCACTCGAGTGCGCCTTAAGGAGTACTCGAGTATTTTAGCGGACGTACTAATTCTATATATGGAGAAGGGCGTGAGCGGATACTTACAATGATGAAAAACAATGCTGCATTAGCAAGTTTAGATATTGAAAATACAAATAATTGAACGAAAAAACAGATACTTGAAAAGTGAGTCGTCTCTAGACCTGTTTTATGCAACCTCTAAGGGAAAAATTTGTTTACCTTAGGGGCAAAAGGGGAAAACCCTAGGGTGTAACAGGGAAAACAATGGGGGAGAAAAGGGATAGATACGGCATGTAACAAGTTTGCCCCGCCCGTGCGAATATCTTGCAGCGGGCGGGGCAATATCTTGCGGCGGGCGTGCGAATATTTTGCGGCGGCCGCCAAAAGACTTAGGATATCCTTCTTATTTCCCAAGGGGGAAGGACTAAAGTCTAGAGTCTAAGATCTAAAGTCTTTTACTTTCTGACTGCAAAGATACGAAATTTTTTGATGATTTGCAAATGTTTTTTCTCTTTTTTTTGTAGTTTATAGCAAGAAAGTGCGTCAAATGTTTGGTTAATATAAATAAAAGGTGTAAATTTGCAAAACAAACCATTTAAATAAGTTTTTGGAATATGAAACGTTTACTTAGTTCATTTTTAGGCATGTTGATCCCGTTGTTTGCGTTGGCAGACGTGGCTCCCGTCGATTCAGACGCCCTTTTGGCTGGAGGTCTTACCATTGGTATCATTGCGTTGATCATTGTTGGAATCATCATTCATATTGCGATTTGTCTGGTGCCATTCTTTATGGCTCGAAAGAGAGGACGTAGTGGTTTGCTGTGGATGCTTGTGTCATTCTTCATTGGCTGGTGGTGGACAATCATCATTCTGCTTATCATAGGAGATTCGACAGAGAAGAAACTGAAAGATATGGGTATGTATCAACAAAGCTAAGAACTAAGAACAGACCCCCCAACCCCCTTTAGGGGGAGCTAAGGTTCAAAGTTCAAGGTTCAAAGTTCAAAGTTCAAAGTTCAAGGTTCAAAGTTCAAGGTTCAAAAGCCCCCAGCCCCTTAGGGGGAGACAATCGTCAAATAGTTAATTAATTAGGGGAGTAAAAAAAGGAAAGGTTATGAATGAATTATTTACAACATTTGGTAATATGCCTTTGCTGCTTCAGATTTTCTGGGGCTGTGCAGTTGTGGCATCTGTGATATTCCTGATCCAAATGGTTCTGACGCTCATCGGTATGGATTCGAGTGATGTGGATGTGGACTTCGATGGTGCTGATACGATGGACTTGGGTGGCGGACTGAATCTCTTTACCATCAAGAACTTCATGGGTTTCCTTGTGGGGTTTGGTTGGACAGGTGTATGTTTTTACGACACAATCACGAGTCCGATTCTGCTGATTCTTGCTGCTTTCGTCGTGGGTTGTCTGTTCGTGGGCATCTTTGTGTTCATCTATAAGCAGACCAAGAAACTGGAGCACAACGGAGCTTTCAAGATTGAAGATGTGAAGGGAATGACGGTTAGTGTGTACCTGCGCATTCCTTCTGAGGGTACAGGTAAGGGTAAAGTGCAGGTGAGCCAGAACGGATCGGTTCATGAACTCGACGCCTTGACTGATGACGAAGAGATTCCCTCGGGTGCTAAGGTGAAGGTGATAGACATCATCGATCAAGAGACGGTGAAAGTGGAGAGGGCTTAGAACTATTATAAATGAAATCGTAAATCGTCAAATAGTAAATTAATATGGGTAGTATTTATCTGATCATTGCAGCAATTGTAGTAGCTGTTGTGTTGTTTGTATCAATCATCAATCGATACAGACGCTGTCCTTCGGACAAGATTCTCGTAGTGTATGGAACTACTGGCAATCGTGGTTCTGCAAAGTGTATTCATGGTGGCGGTACGTTCGTATGGCCTATCATTCAGGACTATGCATACCTGAGCCTTACGCCTATCAGCATTGATGCCAACCTGACGAATGCCTTGAGCCGTCAGAACATCCGTGTGGATGTGCCAAGCCGCTTTACGGTGGGTATATCGACTGACCCAGAGTATATGACGGCAGCTGCTGAACGTCTGTTGGGACTGACTCCTGGACAGATTCAGGAACTGGCTCGCGATATTCTTTTCGGACAACTTCGTTTGGTCATCGCTACGATGAGTATCGAGGAACTGAACAACGACCGTGATAAGTTCCTAGAGGCTATCAGTGCCAACGTGGAAGTGGAATTGAAGAAGATAGGTCTGCGACTCATCAACGTAAACGTAACAGATATCAAGGACGAGAGTGGATATATCGAGGCTCTCGGACGTGAGGCTGCTGCTAAGGCTATCAACGAAGCTAAGGTTCGTGTAGCAGAGCAGGATAAGGTGGGTGAAATCGGTAAGGCTGACGCTCAGCGTGAAACCCGTATCCGTACGAGTGAAGCAAACGCTCTTGCTGTGAAGGGTGAGAACGAAGCAAAGATTGAAATTGCCAACTCAGATGCCATTCGTCGAGAGGCTGAGGCTGAAGCTCAGCGTAAGGCAAACGCAGCTGAGAAGGTAGCAAGCGCTCGTGCTTTGCAGGAAGCATACGCAGCTGAGAAAGAGGCAGAAGATGCTCGTGCCGAACGTGAACGTTCAACACAGGCTGCTAACGTCCTCGTCGCTCAGGAAATCGAAAAGAAACGTCGTATCATCGAAGCTGAAGCAGAGGCTGAGAAGACCCGCGTGAAAGCAAAAGGTGAGGCTGACGCAATCTTCGCCAAGATGGAAGCAGAGGCAAAGGGTTACTTCGAAGTGCTCACCAAGCAGGCTGCAGGTTACGACAAGATGGTACAGGCTGCAGGTGGAGATGCCGACAAGGCTTACCAGTTGCTCCTTATCGAGAAGTTGCCTGAATTGGTTCGTACGCAGGTTGATGCTATCAAGGGTATCAATATCGATCACGTAACGGTTTGGGATAGCGGTAATAGTGCTGACGGAAAGGGTTCGACTGCCAACTTCCTCTCAGGACTGATGAAGAGCATTCCTCCACTCAATGAGTTGTTCGACCAGGCTGGATTGAGTTTGCCTGAATACCTCGCAAAGAAGAAGGAAACTCCTGCTGAGGCTGTAGCAGAAGAGGCAGAAGAAGTCGAAGCATAAATGATGAGGAAACTCTTAACCATAGGATTCATGCTTGTAGCGATGGGGCTTAGTGCCCGATCGCTACAGTTTCATGTGACAGTCAGCAATAACTGGAATCAGGAGAAGCGTTCTGAGCCTGTTGTCATCAAACTGAAAGATGTTCAGGGATTGAATTTCGAAGTGAAATCAGCAACGGCGTTTTTGGGCAATCATTCTGGACAGATTGACAAAGTGGAAGTTCTGCAAACTGTTTGCCAGCTGGACGATTGGGATGGTGACCAACGGGCAGACGAATTGGTATTTATGGCTTCATTAGAGGCTAATAAAACAAGTGAATATACGATTGACTTGTTTGACGACCTTTCAGGGAATGAGCAGTTTGGCGAACCATCTACGGATGGACGCAGATGGGTTTATGCCGACATGATGCTGGAGGACAAGAAAGACAAGCATCCACTTATTACCGCTTTAGAGGCTCCTGGCGACAGTTATCTCTACAACGACTTGTATCATCATGGAGCCGCTTTCGAGAACGAGCTTTGTGCTTTCCGCGTATATTTCGACCAACGTCAGAATATCGATATCTATGGCAAGAAGAAACGCCAATTGGAATTGGCGACAACTAACTTCTATGCGACACCTGAACAGATGAAGCAAGGTTACGGGAATGATGTTCTGTGGGCTGGAAACAGTGTGGGATGCGGCTCGTTCAAAGGTTGGGACGGTAAGGCTCCAACGAATATCGCACCCGTCAAGACGCGTGGACAGCGCATCGTAGCATCAGGTCCCCTTCGCACCATCGTAGAAGTGAAGGATATCGGGTGGAACGGACTGAATATGCGTCAGTATTACATCCTCTATGCGTGGCGTAGGGAGTGTGAGGTCAGGATTGAATTTGACCGTCCGCTTGGTGATGAGACCTTCGCTACCGGTGTTCAGAAAATAGGTTCTAATCCGCGGGGATTTGTGCGTCAAGACGGTATTGCAGCATCGTGGGGGAGTGACTACCCAGAAATGGGTAAGAAGGAACAGTTTCCTCCCGAAGCGGTTGGGTTGGCTGTTTATGTGCCTAAGCAATTCATCAAGTCGACTACCGAATCCGACCTGAACTACCTCTATACTATAGGTGCGCAAGGTGAAACCTCGCTTCACTATTATGTGGCCTTCTGTGCCGATAAGGAAGAACCTGTGGAACTGAATATTACCCATCGATTCGCAGCACTCGATGCCCCAGCTGGCTATCATAATGCTCAGGCGTGGTTTGACGACCTCAGTGCTTGGAAAAATAATATTGACCATCCAGTATCAGTAAAGATCAAGAAATAGAACTCATCAATCATGCATAATCCTCATCATCATATTTCAGGCTTCGTAGTACGACCGCTAAACACAACAGGATACGTGGCTGCTCCTCCAGTGCCCCAGATTACTCGTGGCATTTATTCGTTCTTCTATCTGAAGTCGGGTGAGGTGTTGACAGAGGTGGGTGAGGAGTCGTTCCTAATGGGAGCCAACTCATTTCTGCTAATACCTCCAGAGGTACGGTATTCTGTAAAATGGTACGATAATGCTTGTGCGATGATGGGAGCTTTCGAGGAGTCGTTTATAACAGATCCTTCGTGTGGATTGATGCGTGTGAAGAAAGGTGTGATGTGTAAGATAAACGAAACGGATGTATCATTGGTGGCTGCCACAATGGATAAGTTGTTGCGAGAGCAAGAGAAACCTCATGTGGCTCAGTTTACACTCAATTACTTGCTCCATCTGCTGAGCGAGCATTTCGTGGCTGATGAACATGAACACGAGCAGATAGCGGTGAAGTTCGTTGATGAGGTGTTCGACCGTACTCAGCCGCTAAAGACCATCGCAGAGTATGCAGAAGCCTATGGAGTCACACCAGGTCACCTCAATAAGGTAGTTCGTATTCGTACAGGTCGTAGTGCATCAGAGTGGGTACAAGTGTCACGACTGAACTATGCGAAATATTTGTTGCGCGACACATCCCTTCCAGTGATTGATGTAGCAGCTCAGGTGGGACTTTTCGATCAGTCGTATTTCGCTCGATTCTTCAAGAAACATACTGGAATGTCGCCAATTGAGTATCGTGAAAAGACTCACCAATAATGAGTATTTTGTAGTGAAATGATTGATTTGTCCTAATCTTTTCTGTTTTAGTCCTAATCCAAATCGTCAAAAAAGCGTACCTTTGCAGCCGAAAACTGAAAAAGGTACGTTTTTATTGTTTTACGTACAGCAGAAAGGATATAAAAGAAATGAGACAAATCGTGTTATTGATGCTTTTGGGGGTAATCATGCCTTTATGTGTACATGCAGAGGATATTGAGACAGTTGAACCAATCGATACTTCTGTCGTGACGCTTCATGAGATTACAATTATTTCTACCCCAAAGGAAACTGGCTCTATGCGTCAGCAACCGTCATCTGTCAGTCTGCTTGATGAGCAGCAGATGAGGGACCAAAAGGTGACCTCATTGAAAAACCTCTCTTCTCTGGTTCCGAACTTCTTCATTCCAGAGTACGGAAGCCGCCTTACAAGTGCGGTTTATATTCGTGGAATAGGCTCGCGCATTAATACCCCCGCAGTTGGACTCTATGTGGATAATATGCCATATGTAGATAAATCAGCCTTTGATTTTCGTTTTTACGACATCGAGCGAGTAGATGTGCTACGAGGTCCGCAAGGTACACTTTATGGGCGTAACACGATGGGTGGTTTGATAAAGGTACATACAAAGAATCCATTTACGGGTGATGGTACGGATATCAAGATGGGATTTGCTACTCGCGATAATCACCACAATCTCTCGATTACTCATTATCATCGTATCAGCGATAGTTTTGCTTTCTCGGCTGGAGGCTATTATGAGGGAAGCAAAGGATTGTTCAAGAATAACTATACTGGTAAGCGAGTTGACAAGATGAAGTCGGGTGGGGGACGGATGCGAGGTATATGGCTTCCGACAGACGGGCTTAAGTTAGATTTAAATATCAACTACGACTATAGTGACGAAGGCGCCTATCCTTATTATTATATAGGAGCACTCAGAGGGGATGAACAGTACCCAGATTTGATTGGTAAGATTTCAAACAATCATGAGAACCGCTATCGTCGTGGGTTGTTCAATGTAGGACTGAATACAGAATATAAAGCTGAAAAATGGCAGATGAACGCAGTTACTGGCTATCAGAATTTGAACGACCGCATGTTCCTCGATCAGGACTTTCTTACTCCAAACATCTATACATTGGAGCAAAAGCAGCGTATCAATACCCTTACGGAAGAAATCACATTTAAGAGCAGAAATACTGATGAAGAGAAGCCTCTTTGGGAGTGGGTGAGTGGTGTGAATGTCATGTATCAGTGGTTGCATACAGAGGCTCCTGTGCATTTTTATTCAGACGGACTTCGTTGGTTAGAAAGTAATATCAACAAAAATATGCCAGATGTAAACAACATCAATATGCTGCAAACGATGGGATTTTCATCAATGGGGGTAAACTTTAGAGGCGATGATTTATTGATGGGCAACAATTTCGAGACTCCTACATTGGGTTTGGCAGCCTTCCATCAGTCTGTGTTGAATATTTCCGACCATTTGAGTGCAACATTGGGTGTTCGTTTTGATTACGAGCATCTGCGAATGGACTATAATGCACCAGCAGATGTAGATTATGGTTTTAGTATGCCAAACACAAACAATCCGAAGATGGCAGTCAATTTACAGAACCTAACATCGCACCTTTTGTATAATGGAACCTTGAAGAACGACTATTTCCGTGTATTACCTAAGTTGGCGCTGAAATATGAGTTCAACCACGATAACAACATTTATCTTTCTCTGGCTGAAGGTCAGCGTTCGGGGGGCTATAATTTGCAAATGTTTTCAGATATGTTGCAAGGAGCTTTACGTGTGGACATGATGAACGGAATCAAACAGGGAGTGAAAGACTATCTGGCAGAACTTGCAGCAACAACTCCATCTATGCCTACTTTTGTACCAGACATGGTGGGTGGAATCATGGATGATAATATGCCCCAGTTCGCAACTCCAACAACAGACCAAGTAGTGTACAAACCAGAGTATTCATGGAATTATGAATTAGGTACACATCTTTCACTGCTTGACAACAAGCTGTTGGTGGACGCGGCAGTCTACCTCATGCTAACCAAAAACCAACAGATTGCACGATTTGCCGATTCCGGGCTGGGGCGCAAAATGATTAATGCAGGTAAGAGTCGTAGCTATGGATTCGAGTCATCGCTGCGATGGACTCCTAACAATCGACTGGCGATTTCTGGGAACTATGGTTTTACTCATGCTACTTTTACGGATTATGATGGAGGGGCTGGAGAAGACTACTCGGGTAATTATATTCCATTTGTCCCTATGCATACGACCAATTTGGATGCTGCCTATAGCTGGTTGCCAACTAATAGCTGGTTGAATCGCATCACGTTAGGTGTGAATTGTACAGGAACAGGTCGTTTTTATTGGACGGAACAGAATAATACCAAGCAACCATTTTACTTAACCCTTGGTGCTCGTCTCTCTTTTGAGACTTCTCGTTTCTCCCTGATGCTTTGGGGAAAGAATCTCACAAGTACCCACTACAATACATTCTATTTTGAGAGTGCAGGGCGTGGGTATGAACAACATGGTAAACCATTTCAGATGGGAATAGATTTGAAACTGAATATATAATGAGATATGAAAACGATTATTTTGACAATTACACTTTCAATGTGTAGCTTTATGCTAGCAAATGCTCAGTCACATGGTGTGATGAAATTTGCAGGTCCTTCCACTTTTGGTGTTGCAGCAATGGATGCATGGCAGGACAATGAGTGCGACACCATCCTCTTTCAGATGAACAGCGCAAGTGATGCAGATATCACTATTCCGGCAATGTTCTACAAAACTATGGGTCTTACGATTCCATCATTCACTATTCATGGCGCTCAGTTCTCAATGGATTTTGCAACTCGTAATGCTATATTTGCAGAGCAGACTTTTGAGGAAACAACTGTCGTTGAAGGAGAAGAGAAACAATTCAAAGGTTCCAGTTTCTCAGCACTCTATAATCATGCAGAGAAAGTGTTCGAACTGCAGTTCGTTGTCTCATATGGCAAGATGCCGTTCCCTGTAACTTATAGCATCAAAGCAGCATACGTTTCTCCTGAAACGGGTATCAATGCTCTAAGTGTTGATCAATCATCTAGTCAACCCATATTCAATCTATCAGGTCAGCGTATAAACACTATACCATCAGGCAAGATAATTATCCAAGGTGGTAAAAAGATTTTTATACGATAATTGAATTCTATGTTGCAGGCTTTGCAACTTATGTTGCACGACCTGCAACTTGTGTTGCACGACCTGCAACATAAATTCCCCCTAGGGGAAAAAAAATTTCCCTTAGGGGCTGCAAAAATTCCCCTTAGGGGGAACAAATAAAAGGCGATTGTTTTGATGTCTTTTAGAACTCAATGTCCGAGAGTTCTGAAAGAGAAATAATGATTTGGTATTTTGGGGCTCCTTCTAAATTATTGCCTATTATATTGTACAAATTTACAAGACAAGGTAGAGATAGCCAAAGACGAAGCATATTAATGTGCTTTTTTTTTGTCATTTCAAATTATTGTTGTAATTTTGCATAATCATCCACATTTATTGACTTGTAAAGAAAGTAATATTATTATCAATGGTGACATATAACGTTAATTTGGAAGGAAAGACGATACTGGTTACAGGTGCAGCAGGTTTTATAGGCAGTAATTTGGTAAAGCGTCTTTTCAAAGACGTGAAGAATATTCACGTGATAGGTATAGATAACGTTTCGGACTATTATGATGTGAACATCAAGTATGAGCGTTTGAGAGAAATAGAGGATATGCTGAAAGATGGCAGATGCGGACAGCAAACTTGGGAGTTTGTAAAAGGAAACATTGCCGATAAGGTTGCTATTGATAAGTTGTTTGAGGAACATCAGTTTTCTGTTGTGGTGAATTTGGCTGCTCAGGCAGGTGTTCGTTATAGCATCACCAATCCAGATGCATATATTGAGAGCAATCTAATTGGTTTCTACAATATTCTTGAGGCGTGTCGTCATCATGAAGTGGAGCATTTGGTTTATGCGAGCAGTTCTTCTGTATATGGAAGCAATAAAAAGATTCCTTATTCTACAGACGATAAGGTGGACAATCCTGTTTCGCTCTATGCAGCAACGAAGAAGAGCAATGAGTTATTAGCACATGCCTATAGTAAGCTATATAATATTCCTTCTACAGGGTTGCGCTTTTTTACCGTTTACGGACCTGCAGGCCGTCCAGATATGGCTTATTTCGGCTTTACGAACAAATTGCGTGAAGGAAAGACGATACAGATATTCAACTTTGGCAATTGCAAACGCGACTTCACTTATGTGGATGATATTGTTGAAGGTGTCGTTCGTATCATGCAGCATGCTCCAGAGAAAGCAGTCGGAGATGATGGGCTTCCCATACCGCCATATAAGGTGTATAATATTGGAAACAATTCTCCAGAGAACCTTTTGGATTTTGTTACAATCTTGCAAGAAGAGTTGATACGTGCAAAGGTGTTGCCTGAAGACTATGACTTCGAGTCTCACAAGGAATTGGTTCCGATGCAACCAGGTGATGTGCCTATTACCTATGCCGATACGACTCCTTTAGAGCAAGACTTCGGCTATAAACCAAGTACCAGTCTTCGTTCAGGACTACGTTCTTTTGCAGAATGGTATGCTAAGTATTATGGGACACTAGAATAGTGATCCTTATGGTTATTTGTTGTTTCATCTAAATATGACGATAATATGTTGTGTCAAGAAAAATTTTATGAAATATACAAGAAAGAGGCAGAACATATCGCCTTTTGTCCGTATCGAATATGTCCTATCGGTGCACATTCCGACCATAATCTAGGAAAGATTACAGGAATTGCTATTGATAAGGGTATTCATATAGCTTATAGAGCAAAACAAAACGGAGTTGTGGAATTATGTTCTCTTCAGTTTAATAAACGTGCTCAGTGGCATGTGCGTGAAGTCTCTAAAACAAAAGAGAATGACTGGGCAGACTATTTGCGAGGTGCAACCTTGCAGCTAGCAGAACGCTATCCGCTGTCGAAAGGATTGAGTGCTGTTATCGAAGGAAGTCTGCCAATCGGAGGCCTGTCTTCTTCTGCAGCCGTTGTTCTTGTGTTTCTTAAGGCTTTGTGTGATGTAAATGGCATACATCCAGAACCCCTTGAGATGATCATGATGTCTGTTCGTGCAGAGAACGATTATGTTGGAGTTAGCAGTGGAAAACTCGACCAAAGTTGTGAGATGTATTCTAAGAAGGACCACTTGCTTTATCTAGACACTAAGGATGATAGTTATGAGCTGATACCTACCAATCCAGTAATGAAACCTTACAAGATAGCCATCTTCTTTAGTGGAGTAGAACGTACCCTTGCAGGAAGTAAGTTTAATATGCGAGTTGATGAACTTCGAAGTGCCGCTTATGCGCTTGCTGCATATGCAGGTATGGAGTATGGAAAGTTCAAAGAAACGAATATGCGTGACATTCCACGAGAAGTGTACGATCAGTATAAGGATCGTTTACCTGAGAATTGGCGAAAGCGTGCAGAACATTGGATGACGGAATTTGAAAGAGTGGAGCTGGGGGCAGAGGCTTGGAGAAGAGGAGATATCGAAGAGTATGGCCGTTTAAGTTTTGAAAGTGGTCGTTCCTCAATCTATAGCTGGGAGACCGGTTCTCCAGAACTTAAGACTCTATATGAGATTATGACTCATACAGATGGAATATATGGTGGTCGTTTTAGTGGTGCTGGATTCAAAGGATGTTGTATGTCACTCATTGATCCAGCATTTGAAGAGAGTATTATTAATAATGTGTCGACGGAGTATCTTAAAGCCTTCCCAGAGCTTCAGGGAAAGTATATGGTCAAGATATGTCAGTCGTCTGATGGCTTGATAAATGTAATATGAAATGCATAATATTGGCGGCAGGATACGCCACACGATTATATCCTTTAACAGAGAACTTTCCTAAGCCCTTACTAAAGGTAGGAGATAAGACCATACTTGATTGGCTTGTTGACGATATTGACGGATCACAACTTGTTGATGAGTTTATCGTCATCAGTAATCATAAGTTCGCCAATCACTTTGTTGAGTGGGCAGCAACCAAAAAGCAAACTATTACAGTTGTTGACGATGGTACTTCAACAAATGAGACACGATTAGGAGCAGTGAAAGATATTCAATTTGCTATTGATAAGCTTGGCATAGATGATGATATGTTAGTTATAGCAGGTGATAATGTACTTGATTTTAGTTTGCAGAAGTTTGTACGTTATGCAGCAGAAAAACAAACAAGCTGCATCTTGCGATATTATGAGCCAGACCCCAAGAAGTTGTTGAAGAGTGGAGTGGTTACAATTGATGATAACGAGCGAGTCATACGTATGACAGAAAAGTCACCTAATCCTGAGACTCATTGGTGTTGCCCTCCTTTCTATTATTATACTCGTAAGGATGCACGTCTCGTACAAGCAGGAATCGATGCAGGTTGTGGTACAGATGCGCCAGGAAGTTATTTCGCATGGCTTTGTACACAGGTTCCTGTTCATGCAATGGAGATGCCTGGTCGTCGTTACGACATTGGTGACATAAATAGTTACCAAGAAGTTCAGGATAGTTATCATGGAATCGTTAACTGACAACACATAAAAAAATGTTTGGTATATGATATAATCCCCGAAAGTTAGAAAAAAAACTTTCGGGGTTTATAGTACATTAAACTCCTTTTTTCTATATTTCAACTGTTAATGATTGTATGGGTTTTGTTAAACATTATCAAAACGACTGAAAAAGTGGCAGAATAATTTTGTCAGTATTAAACTTAATGCTAAATTTGGCATCGATTTTGTAGACTATTAGTTAAAATCGGTCGATTATTAACATTTAAAAACCAAATAAATTATGAAACAGACAATGAAACGGATTTATGGAACACTTGCCCTGGTTGCATTGGTCTCAGGGGCAACAGGAGCTGTAACATTCTCTTTTTTACGCAATCGCTTTAG